>JAEEGL012304128.1_pt1 | contig 38451 bp, 38 predicted proteins | sample 9134231 | NCBI WGS metagenome assembly JAEEGL01 (sample SAMN16246548, study PRJNA631951) | gut metagenome | biome: gut microbiome; feature: rumen; material: fiber-attached | host: Bos | place: Iran: Karaj | collected 2018-10
CACATCCTGTAAACGTATAGTGGTGTAATGCCTCCAATATCCATTGAGCAAGAGCGCATTTCGCTCTCGACAAACTGCTTAAGCCTATCAATCATTGTCGTATCAGTCATAACCATGTAATCGACTTTGTCGCTTGGCTCGTCCAAGAACCATTAACCATGAAACATCCTCTTACTTATAATACTCCCTCAAAAACCGCTGTACCGCCTCCTGCTGGCGCTGTTGGTTCTGCATCCACTCGTTGTATTCCCTCAACAGGCGTTGAAAGTGTTCAGCTCTCTCCTGCCCATCGATGGCATTGCACATCTGCTCAGCTATTTGCGGAGGGAAGTTATTCTTGATGAGAGTCTTCTGCGCCTCATTAGCAATCTTATTTCCAACTATGTTGTATAAGTCCTGTATGGTAATCATATCACTACATTTTTCCTCTTACATCAACCTTCTTACATCTTCCATCGCAGTGGCAATATCTTCGATAGCCACTGCTCCTCCCCACATCCTATACACATACTCCGGCGTGATCAATTCAGGATCAAAAGAACATGAGCGCCCCTCACATTCAATAAAATCTCGTATTCTTCCCATCAACTGTTCGCTAACCATAGACCTTAAATCGTTAACCACACCCCGCGGTTCTGCCATCAATCTCTATGAACCGAATAAGCGTCAAGCACAACGCCAAAAGCTCGCACACGCCCACTCAACCACACACCCTCCACTCCCCGAACCCACAAAAAGCTCAAGGAACAACCCCCGGCACAAAGAGACTGTTGCTCACCCCTCTCCCAGTATCCACCGGGATCCGGTCGCCGGCAGCGCCCGCCCGCGCGGACACCTTTACAAAGTTAGCAATAATCTTCACTTACACAACGTTGCCCCGACCAAAAGGCCAGGGCAACGTAAAACAATCTGTTCAAACGCAAACAAGTGCGCAGCGCCGCAGGGCATAAGCCTAATCCTTGAAACTCTCCAACGTCCTCCTCAACCCCTCACGGGCATCCACCGGCATCCGATCGACACCCAGGGCGGCCTTGATCTTCGCGTTCGAGGCGACATAATCCTCCGTCAGCTTCCGCAAGCGTTCGGGATTCAGCGGGAGATGGAGCCAGCCGCCGACCTTCGCGACGCCGTTCATCAAGCCCTTCGGCAGACGCCAGATGTGTGCCTTCTTGCCCAGCGAGAAGCAAATCCCCCAAAGATGGCTATCTCCCAAATGAATAACTAACCACAATCGCGGCATTAGCCGTAAAAAAGCGGCTAGGGCGGCTAAATAATGAAAAACGCATCCCAACATGTAGGTGGTCATACACCACTACCCCACCACCAAGTGTGCCAAACACTTGCACCTTACGCACCCACTGAGGGTCATAAATGAGACCAGCTCGAGTCTCTATATAAGGCTTCATCTCCACATCCTCGAAAGAGTAGCGCCCCGCAGCATATACGGGAAACATATTCTCCCCATCACGGAACGAGTGATAATAACCAACACCGCCTCCGACAAACCAGTTCTTCAAACGGTAACCGTGCGTGGTTGAAATCACACTGAACAGCTGCATGTTATTGGTGCTAATCAATTGAGCAGTATTGAAATTATATGCGTCGCCCACGGCCAGATCCACATAACAACTATACCCTTTATCAGCGTCTTGCCCCTTCGCGGCCACCAGAGAAAGCCCAACAACACTAAAGAACAACAACAAGAACCTCTTCATCAGACTAGTATTTTACTGTTCTTACTTCTACCGCCTCTCCGGGGTCATCATCATAACCATTCCTCGCCCTGGCACCAATCGAGAACAATCTAATCTCTCTCTTGCCCTTATCTATTACGACTACTTCGAAGTGCTGCTCACTGATTGTGCCGGGAATCCGCTCCACATTGATATCCCTTTGATACGCAGCATGGCGGTCACTCGCCGAGATGATATATGGGACGCCGGTGCTGCCAATATGGATTCTGTCCTTGTGAGTATGCCCCATTAATACGCAGGCAATCGTTCCGGGGCCATGGTAATTATCTATTGCATCAATAAAAGCCTTCGCACCGGTCGGGCCGGTCCCAATCTTATCTGACACATCATCCACATAATAGAGGGAATGAGTAAAGACGACTATCGTCCATCCTTCCTTGACATTTAGTGCCGCATTCTGGAACCATGCCAATTGTCCCGTTGTATAACAAGACGCATACTTGTTATTCAAGAATAGACCATATGACGAAAGCCCAATATACCGCGTCTTGTTCTCCCTGTCATCAAAGAAGAAATACGATTTGTCTTTATCGCCATATACAATATCCGCACAATGCCCCCTTAACGCTTCAGCCACTCTCAAGAAGGGTGCTTCATATCTGGATGCATCATTAATTTCGTGATTTCCATTAACCGTATATACTCTGTCGGAACCGATCGCCTTCCGCAACTGTGATATGGCATTCTTGCAGATTATCTGGGAATTGCCCGTATCTCCACCATTCAAAATCTTGTTTATCTGTGTTTTGGAGCGAAGATACTTGATCAATAAAGGTGAATGACGCGTATTGAGTTTTGGCTCCCAATGAATATCGGTAATCCAGAAAAAGGACACACAATCGTTCGAGCTCTCCCCCAGGGCATCATTAATGGCATTGACCTTATCATCCAAATAATGATTATCAGTGTAATAGCTCGGAATGTCCGAAACGACCACTTCTTTCGGCAACTTATCACAAGAGCCGAATGAAATAGACAACAGGAATGCGAGAAAAAAGACAATTAACGCAACCCTCCGCGGCACATTAGACATTTAGGCTTTCCTTATACCAATCAAACAGTTTCCAAACCCCCTCCTCAATCTCAATCTTATGATGCCAGCCGAGCGAATGGAGCTTGCTCACGTCGATCATCTTGCGCATCGTCCCATCCGGCTTAGAAGCATCGAACTCAACCTCACCTTCAAAGCCCACGGTCTTCACGACCAGCTCGGATAGCTCCCGGATGGTGAGCTCCTTACCCGTCCCTACATTGATATGGCAGTTGCGGATCTCTCCGAGGGAAGGGATAGCGCCACCACGACCAGAAGACTTATCTCTATCAACTGCCCCGCCAACCTTCGCACCGTAGTGCACCGAACTATACTTCTCAATACCAATCACATCCTTGAAGTCCACGTTCAAGAGAATATGTACGCAGGCATCCGCCATCTCTTCGCTCCAGAGAAACTCTCGCAGCGGTGTACCCGTACCCCAAAGAACGACCTTGTTGTCCGAGATACCATACTTGGCAAGAATTCGGAGAATCTCCTCCTTGGAAGCCATGCCATTAACACCCTCCACCGGCCTTTTATTCAGGTCGATCGCAATCTTATCCCACGCATCATCATGAATCAACTTGGCCAGATACACCTTGCGCATCATGGCAGGCATCACGTGACTATTCTCCAGATGGAAATTGTCATTCGGACCATAAAGATTTGTAGGCATCACGGCGATATAGTTGGTGCCATACTGAAGGTTGTAGCTCTCGCACATCTTCAGACCGGCAATCTTCGCGATGGCATACTCCTCGTTGGTGTACTCCAGCGGAGAGGTCAGCAGGCAATCCTCCTTCATCGGCTGCGGGGCATTCTTGGGATAAATACACGTGCTGCCCAAGAAAAGCAATTTGTCCACGCCGTGTGCATAGGCCTCACTGATTACATTGCACTGAATCTTCATGTTCACCATGATGAAATCCGCACGATATAGCGAATTCGCCATGATGCCACCCACCAGCGCAGCCGCCAAAACGACGGCATCCGGCTTCTCTTCATCAAAGAACTTCTTGACCTGATACTGATCCGTCAGGTCCATCTCCTGCAGGGTCCGCCCCACAAGGTTGGTGTAACCCCGCCTGAGCAAATTATTCCAAATCGCAGAGCCCACGAGCCCGGTGTGCCCCGCCACATAAATCTTACTATTCTTATCCATAATTCGTCATCCCGGGCTTGACCCGGGATATCATTTTATTTTACGATTCCTTTTTCCAAATACTCGGCAAGATTTGTTCTCACCTTTGCGGCTGCGCCCTCACCGGCGACCTTCGCCATATCCGACTTCACCATCAACTTCACCAGTTCCTCAAACGTCGTCTTGTTCGGATTCCAGCCAAGTTTCGCCTTTGCTTTCGTCGGATCGCCCCAAAGATTCACTACATCCGTCGGGCGATAGAAATCCGGGCTCACCTCAACCAGTGTCTTGCCGACCAGCTGCTCGGGACCGGCCACGCAAACGCCCTTCTCATCAGCACCTTCCCCGCGGAACTCCAGCTCAATACCGGCCTCCTTAAAAGCCAGATAGCAGAAATCCCGCACGGAATGCTGCACACCCGTCGCAATCACGAAATCCTCGGGCTCCTTCTGCTGCAGGATCAGCCACATACACTCCACATAATCTTTGGCATAGCCCCAGTCGCGCAGCGACGAAAGGTTACCCAAATAGAGTTTCTCCTGATGCCCCTGGGCGATTCGAGCCGCGGCCAGCGTAATCTTGCGCGTCACGAATGTCTCGCCGCGGCGTTCGGACTCATGGTTGAACAGGATGCCGCTGCAGCAATACATCCCATACGCCTCGCGGTACTCCTTCACAATCCAGAAACCATATAACTTCGCCACGGCATACGGACTATACGGATGGAATGGGGTGTTCTCATTCTGCGGGACCTCCTCCACCTTGCCATACAACTCGGAGGTCGACGCCTGATACACGCGGCAGGTCTTCTCCAGATGGCAGGCCCGCACGGCTTCCAGCACCCGCAGCACGCCCGTTGCATCCACGTCCGCCGTGAACTCCGGCGAATCAAAACTCACCTGCACATGGCTCTGCGCCGCCAGATTGTAAATCTCGTCCGGCCGGACCTTGTCCACGACTTTCACGATAGACATGGAGTCTCCCAAATCCGCATAGTGCAGATGAAAATGCGACCTACCTTCCAAATGCGCAATCCGCTCACGGAAATCCACACTCGAGCGGCGAATAATGCCATGCACTTCATAGCCCTTCTCCAGGAGGAACTCACTCAAGTACGACCCGTCTTGACCGGTTACACCGGTAATTAATGCTATTTTAGACATATCTTCTGAATAAGATTAGACCTTGTAATTAGATAATACATCTAATGGCTCCCAACCCATTTCTCTTCGTGCTTTCTCATTGCTAAATGTTAGTGATTTTGTCATCTTCTCAAACTTATACGAGTTAATAGGCGCTTTCTCTCCGAGCACGTCTCCCACTTTCGCCATACTCCAGGCCATCCAATAAGGAACGCTAATGGGCTTATGCTTTCCAAGTTGACGAGCAACAGACTCAGACAGCTCGCCAAACGTGGGATGATATGAGTCGCATACATTATAGACACCCCCGTGCTCTGCAAGCAAAGGTAACAACCGAGCGATATCTTCTGCCATCAGGACACTCTTCCGCACCTTCCCACCATCAATGTTAAGATATCGTCCTCGGCGTATTCCATCCACCATCGCACCAAGATTCCCTGGAGCATGCAGCCCCGCGAGCAAAGACGGTCGAAGAATTCCCAGCACGACACCATGCACCGTACACCACTCTGTTAGATATTCCTCCGCCATAATCTTGCTTTTTGCATACGGAGAGGTTCCGTCCAATGGATGATCTTCTGTAATCAACTCCCCAAACTCACATCCATACACAGCAACTGTACTTATGAATACGAGTGACCTCGGTATCCCGGCATTCTCCAGTGCCTTGCAAAGATTTATCGTTCCCTGATAATTAACGTCATAGAAAACCTGCTTCTCTGCCTCCGTCTTAGGAGCAGCATGAGCCTTTCCTGCCGCATGAAGCACCACGTCGTAATGCGTATTAATCGGCGGCACTTCCTTGGCAAGATTAATCTTGATGTCATCATCATCGGTCAAACCAATGGTGTGAACATCATAGGTCTTCTCAAGAATGGGGCGGATATTATTACCCAGGAACCCCGACGCTCCCGTGAAGAGTAATTTACGCATGTAGTGATTCAATTGCGGCCTTTAAAACGGGAATAAAAGCTTTGATGTCTTCAGGCGTAATCGTGCCCAAAGAACAAAGACGGAATGTGTTCGTTGTGCTTATCTTGCCCGGGTAGATGGTAAAACCTCTTTCGTAACAGTAGTCATGAACTTTCTCGAAATCCCATTTGGGATCATCTGGGTAAAGCACTGAAACCACCAAGCCAGACTGAATCTCATCCTTGATAACTTCCTTTAATCCAAGAGAAGCCACCCCTTCCTTGATAGCCTTGAATACAGCACGATGACGGGCAAACTTAGCTTCCTCTCCTACTTCAAAGTATTCCTTTAAAGCTTGAATAGCAGCATAGATGGTCTGCACAGGCGGTGTAAAGTGCATCTCGCCCGTCGTCTCAAAACACTCATATTGCATATAGAGATTGCAATAATATGAACGAGTGAGATAATGTTTGGATGCCTCGATAATATCTCTGCGCCCAATGACAAATGATAAACCAGACATCGCCATCAAACCCTTCTGAGCAGAAGCCATGCAGAAATCCACATTATCCTTCACCATGTCAAAAGGTATCATACCAAGAGATGAAGTGGTGTCAGAGATAAAGATTGCCCCATACTTATGAGCCAAAGCACCAATCTCACGGATAGGATTCAGCACCCCCGTACCAGTCTCATGGTGGCAGCAATAGACCACAGCCACATCCGGATTCTCCTTCAACGTCTTCTCTACGTCAGCCAAATTAGGCTGCTCAAATACGCTTGACTTCAAGTCAATATGCGGAATATGGTACATCTGGCACACCTCAACGGCACGGCTGTTATAAGCGCCATTGTTCACCACGAGAATCCTCTTCCCTTCAGGAACAAGAGAGTTGATGCAAATATCAATGTTGATGGTACCCGAACCACAGAACAACACAGAAGTATATTCCGGTTCCGGTGCGTGGGCCACTTTACACAAATCACTGCGCAGGCCTTTCATCAATCCTGCAAACTCTTTTTCTCGGGGGCAAATGTCCGGAACCACCTGAGCCAGCTTCACACTATCAGTTGTGGTAGCAGGTCCGGGGTTCAACAAGACATTACGCTTAATCTTAATTTCATTCAATTCCATAATGCTTAATCCTTCAAGAATTCCATTATGGCTTCTTTGTTCTGAATGGGGGTTGTAGTAGGACGTCCCAAGTCTTTACGGTTGCCTTTCCTGACTTTAATTTCAAGTAACACCGGCCCTTCTGCTTTCAGGGTAGAGAGCTGTTTAACCAGTTCCTCCTTATTATCGACGCTAATGGTATCCTTATATCCAACGGCTTTTGCTACGGCGGGCAGATTAATCTTCAAACCTACTGTCGGCTGGCCACCTACGCTATCATGTGCACCATTGTTAAATACCACATGGACATAGTTCTTCGGAGCTTTGTTCGCCACAATGGCCATACTGCCCATGTGCATAATGGCAGCGCCGTCGCCGTCAAAGCACCAGACACGGCGCTCGGGTTGCGCCAGGGCAATCCCCAGGGCAATCTGAGAGGCATGACCCATGGAGCCGACGGTTAGGAAATCACGCTCATGCCCATGATTCATGGCAGCGCGGTACTCAAAGAGTTCGCGGCTGATCATACCCGTCGTAGAGACAATGCAATCCTTTTCACCTAGCGCAGCAGCAACGATCTGGATAGCTTCTTCACGGCTCATGGTGAGGCCGTTCACCTCAACGTTCTGGAGCTTGTAATCCTCAAAGGTGTCCTTCTCTATCACCAGCGCAAAGACCTCTTTGTTGGCAAGGGCTTTAGCTGCCTTTTCAATCTGCTTGGCAGCTTTGTCCTCCTCTTTGGAAAGGATCTCGTAATTCACACCCATCACATTCAGCAGGCCAGTGGTCACCTTGCCCTGCTTCACATGCTGGGGTTCATCGTGAACACCAGGACGGCCACGCCATCCAATCAGCAGCAAAACTGGGATATTGTATACCTCTTGGTCCGTGAGTGAAGCCAGAGGATTGATGATATTCCCCTCTCCACTATTCTGCATATACACGCAAGCCGGCTGTCCTGTGGCCAGGTAATGACCGGCCGCAAAACCTACAGCCGCGCCTTCGTTCGCAGCAATGATATTATGAGCTGCGTCAAAGTAATCCGTGATATAGGCACAAATGTTCTTCAACAGGCTATCCGGCACGCCTGCAAAGCAATCAATTCCTTTCTCTCGCAGAGCTTCTATAAAAAACTCAGGTCTAATCATGGCTCAGTTACTTTCCTTATTTCTTCTTAGTTCCAGGGATGAGGTTCAAGATCTGCTTAATAGGCATGCAGTATTCCTCGGAAGCTTCCAAGCAACGGGTGGTTTCAAGAATGCGCTCCGCACACTTAACCATAGCGGGATAAGCAGAACGAAGCATATGGTTTGCATAAATTACAACATTAATACCCCAACTTGCCAGTTCCTCTTCAGTGAACTGTGCATAGGTGGTAGGCACAGCCACAATAGGCGTATGGTTATCCACCTCGCGGAAACGCTGGCAGAACTCCTTGATATCCATACCATCCTTATTTTTTGAATGAATCATAATACCATCTGCACCAGCAGCTACATATGCATGGCAACGCTCCAGCGCGTCATCTACAGGCTTGCCGGCAATCAAACTCTCACAGCGAGAGATAATCATAAAGTCACGGGTAACTTGAGCTTCCTTGCCGGCACGGATCTTAGCGCAGAAACCCTCAATGGTGTCCTGGGTCTGAACGGCATCCGTTCCAAATAGAGAGTTCTGCTTCAAGCCCACCTTATCCTCAATGATAACAGCACTTACCCCAAGGCGCTCCAAAGTACGTACAGTAAACACAAAATGCTCGGTCTTACCACCCGTATCACCATCGTAGATAACTGGCTTGGTGGTTACTTCAAGAGAATCATTCAGATCATGAAGACGAGTTGTGAGGTCAACTGCCTCAATGTCCGGTTTACCCTTACTGGTAGAGTCAGTAAGAGAACTTGCCCACATCCCGTCAAACTCACGTACTTCATTGCCTACTTCAACCTTGGTATGTTCAATGATAAGACCCGTGAGGCCGCAGTGGCTCTCCATAATGCGGACAATGGGTTTGGCCGTAATCAAACGACGCAGGCTCTTCAGACGCGCCTGAGGCGTTGTCCCCAGAGATTCCAATTCTTCAGCGAGGCCACTGGAAGTGATACCCTTGGTATAGGGGATCTCTATTACCTTACCTCCCAGTGACTCCATCACCTTGAAGACCTCATCACGAATGTACTTATCTGGACCTTCCAGCCAGTCATCTCCATGAATGATATAATCGGGCTTGTACTTCACCAGATTGGGAACATAGCTCCAATCATCCTGAGGCACAACATCTGCAACTCCGCAAATTGAACGAACGACAGTCTCACGCTGCTCGTATGTCAGGTAAGGAAGACGCTTGTGCGTTGCAATAGCCTTGTCCGTATAAAGGCCAATGATTACATCACCATATTTAGCACCTTCGTTAATGATGTTAATTAATCCGGGATGCATGATATCTGCAATCATGCCAAGATATACTTTCTTTGCCATTGGTATGGATTATTATTTTGATTATTCTATTCTGATATTATCTTCTGCATATTTCAAATCCTGAGTGTCGTCAATCTCATACCACTGCAATCCGTCCACTTTGAGGACGTTCATTGGAGCGACACGTTGCGATACATCTAACAGCTGGAACTCATAGCCCAACTTGGGCTTCACATCTACAATCTTCTCATATTCAGCACAGAGAATCTTATAGAATGAGTTGCTTATCTTATGGATACCCACCAATTCGCCTGATGGAGTGATTTCATCTTTGTTTACTGAGCAATTAATCAGTTCACACTTATCATTCATTTGCACGTAATACTGGTCCTGGAACTTGGTCACTGGAGTAATCAGCATGGCAGAGGCATAAGGGCATTCAAGGAGTGAGGTAATAGCTGTTTTTTCAAACACTAAATCTGATTCAAGAAGAATAAAACTATCCTCCCCTATTGCCTCGCGGCAGTTCCATAGGGTATACATACTATTGGTTTCTGCAAAGCGAGGGCTGAAAACACATTGCACCTGAAGATATTTATCCATTAAAGCTTCATAGTGCTCTTTATGGCAACCCGTTCCAATAATTATCTTTTCTATGCCACAGTCAATGAGTGTTTCAATACTGCGGATAACCATAGGTTTACCCCTATAAGGAATAAAGCCCTTTGGGATTAAATCTGTATAATGGCCAAACCGGGTTCCCATTCCGGCAGCCATAATTACTGCTGTCTTTATCATTATTTGCCAAACATTTTCTGTACACAAATCTCAGTAGCGTGCCCCCCATAATTAGTGATGCGCTCCTTTATCATCTCCTTGGTCTTTTTGCACTCTTCATCATAGTTCATGCTCTTGATTTGAGCAATGACTTCCTGTTCTGTACGTTTCACGCCACTTGGCATATCCTTTTCCATATCCAGATAGAGACCGCGAACACGGCAGTATTCCTCATAATCATATGCGAAGCAGATAATCGGCCGCTCCAAAATAGAGAAGTCTGAGATACAAGAAGAATAGTCTGAAATCAGAATATCTGCCACCTTAAACAGGTCGTTTATCTGTGGATATGATGTAAAGTCTCTGATAAAGTCATTGAACTCTATACCAAGAAGCTTAGTTGTATAAGCATGGGTTCTCAACATCATCACATACTCATCCTGTAATTCTATTTGCCAGTACTCCACATTGATAGGGGGCTTAATAGCGTATGTTTTTCCATTATCCGTACTATCACGCCATGTGGGTGCATACATCAGAATCCTCTTATCCAAAGGAAGCCCCAGTTTCTTCTTCAGATGCTCAATCTCTTCCTTGGAGGTACGGTAAAGTACATCATTCCGGGGAAGACCCGTAGGTATCATCGCTTGTTCACGAGCTAGGAAATCACGCATTAGGATTTCCTTGTGGTACTCACTCTCATAGCACATGAAATCAACAGCTGTAAAATCAAAGTCTTTTCTTCCAGGGACTGCATTACCACAGTGATTGATAGAACAGCCATGCCATGTATTTAGGTAGAGTTGGCTCTTTTTCTTGTAATGCAAATGCCGTTCAATGTTCACGCACGTTACCCAATACTTGGCTTTCATTGAGGTAATGAAATACTTGGGCGTATCTGCCTTGATTTTGACAGCAGGCCCGGGTAGTTCCACATGCTCGGGGTCTTCCAATGCCCACACATATTTATATCCCTCATACTTGGGCTGGTTTATCATGTATTCGTAGATAGTTCGGGGACTATCGTTATACTTTCTGCTATGAGCACTGAACAGAATCATCTTCTTGTCAATGGGCACAAAGAAACCTATCACTCGCATTCCAAAACTCACTGTGGTCTGGAAAAAGCGATAAAATGTGTCATTATGCTTAAGTTGGTAATCTAACCAAGCTCTAAAACCGCGCATCTGCTGTTCTTCCATATTATTGTTTATTTATAATCGCCTTGCATGCATTGGCGAGAATTCTTAAATTTCCCGTTCTTGAGAACTCCTTTAGTGCAAACTCACGGCCAGAAATTCCCATAGTACTAAGTTCCTCTTTATTTAGACCAACTATCTTTTGCATTAAGTTGGATAATTGTTCAAAGCTTTCAGGCTCGCATACCCAACCCGCATTTGCATCATTGATGCATCTTGCTGTATCACTTTCTGCATCCACGCTCGCTAATACCGGTTTGGCAGAAAACATGTAAGCAGGTAATTTGCTTGGGACAGAAGACATCGCGAAACCTTTCTTAATAGGCAAACACATCACATCAGCTTTAGCCTGTATCGCTGGGACCATTCCCCCGGGGACTTCCCAGAATTCTATTTGCGACTTGCACCCTTTAGCCACTTCTTGCAAATGCTCTTTAGCTGAGCCAGAGCCAGCAATCACAAGCCTTGCATTATCCAAATCTGACTTTTCAAAAGCATTTATCAGCACATCAACACCGGCAAGGGGCCCCACATTTCCTAAATACATAAATGTAAAAGGAGCATTCGCTTCTTTCTTCTCACTACAATTTAAGAAAGGTCTCTCATCCTGCCAATTACGTACAATCACAAAATGGTCTTTCTGAATATCTCTTGTCCCTGATAGTATGTCTCTCATCTTGTCAGAGATTGTATGAATCTTCGCGGAATGTGTCAAGGTATATTTATCCAACGGTCCCAACGTCTTGATGACAATCCATCTCAAGAATTTCACATCGGGTAGTTTGGAGGCTAATGACTCTGGGTATATATCCTGAACAGGGACAATGTAGGGGATTCCATATTTCACAGCCGCATGAGCGACTTTATTATAGCCAAACAGGTGCCAGGCATCATTTACTATGAAATCTATTTCGTTATGGTGCTCCTTGATATACCGAGCATATACTCTCCCCATACTGATACTTTCCCTAAACCTGCCAATCAAGCTGGACTCCGGGTGCGTATAAGTTTCCAATTCTTTCACCTTGTATGGCAATGATAAAGGATTATACTCCGGCATCTTAAATCCCTTGGGGCGTGTAGGATGCGGCCTTAGTACGGTTACGCTATATGATTTCGACAGATCTTCCGCCAAATCTGCCATTAGATTAGCAGAAACGATAGGTTCCGGTGGAAAAACAGAAAGCGCTAATAAAACACTTTTCATAAAATCATCTTTTGACACGACCAGAAGTATCTCCGACCATCAATGCCTCAACTTCTTGAATAGACACCAAGTTGAAATCACCCTTTAGAGTATGCTTCAAGCAACTGGCAGCTGTTGCAAACTCCAAAGCTTTGCGATCATCTTGATAATGTAGCAAACCGAAAATGAGGCCACCCATAAAAGAATCACCTCCGCCCACTCTATCCACGATATCCGTAATATCATAGCGACGAGATTCTATCAAATCTTTACCATTAAAGAGTACGCCACCCCACGTATTATGGTTTGCATTTATGGCACCCCGAAGCGTTACCACCATCTTCTTGCAACGTGGGAAGCGTTCCATCATTTGCTGGCACACACTCAAGAAACTCCCCTGGTCAACAATGCCATTAGTCTTGGCCGCATCAAAGTCCTTGGGCTTGATTCCAAAGACTTTCTCACAGTCTTCTTCATTTCCAAGAATAATATCAGAACCATCTACCATTTCCGGCATCACTTCTGTGGCAGTCTTTCCATACTTCCAAAGATTGCCACGGTAATTGATGTCGCAACTTACTGTTACTCCAAGTTCATTGGCGGTTTTGATAGCCTTCAAGCATTCATCTGCCGCATTGGCAGAGAGAGCTGGTGTAATACCAGTCCAATGGAACCAAGTAGCCTCCTTCAGTATCTCTTTCCAATCTAAGGAATTAGGAGCGACGGTGGCGAAGGAACTATCCTCACGATCATAGTAAACCTTTGATGGGCGGGCATTGCTCCCTGTTTCCAAGTAGAGAATACCCATACGTTTACCGGTTCTTTGAATATGGTCAACACCCACCTTATGTCCCCGTAGATCCATGATACAACGTTCTGCAATAGGATTATCAGGCAGGCAGGTAATGTAATCCGTTTCCATACCATAATTAGCCAGTGATACGGCCACATTGGCCTCCGCACCGGCATAACTCACATCAAACCTATTCGTTTGAATAAGCTTAAGGTAATCAGGCGCACCCAAGCGCACCATTATCTCACCAAAGGTTACTACTTTCATCTTAGACAATTAACTGGTAAACAGAAGTCACATCAAGTGTTCTATAAATGGACGGTGTGAGTGACTTCATCTGTGAACCACGAGCCTTTGCATAGCCTAAAAATACCTCATTATTCTCATGAGTGAGGGCAACTTCCTTTTCAGAAAGGACACTGCCAGGATAACCGTCGTAACCCACCAGATAAACTTCACCATCAGTCAGATTTAAGCCAAGCTGGATAGCAATGGTGGTTACAGAATCCTTGTAACTATCAATAAACGAAATCTCCTTAAGTTCATACGTGCTGGATTCAGCATACTCCGGCACCTCAGTTCCCATAGTTCGAGGATAAGGTGGAAGTATGCAAGTTCCTTTGTACTTTGCCTTTCCGACATTTGCCGTCAAACGGTGGCCTTCGTTACCAACCAAGCAATAGAACACGGGCTCTTTTCGTCCCAAGAACAACTTGGCATGACGGGCGGTCGCGAGGACAATGGCCGTATTAGGATTCTTGTCCAAATACTCATGAATGGCTTCAATATGCTCGGCCACAGTGTTCCCGCCACCTATAACGAGGACTTGTTTATACTTCCTGGTTACCTCCAGAATAGGATATTTAGCATTATCCTCTTTCATGTCCTTCTTGTTATCCAATGCGCGGACAATACTGTTGAAGGAATAAACACGGTTGCTTACCCAGTCCATTACCTCCTTCTGCGGAAAGGAGTTTGCACCAGAAATCATATAAGGCAGGCTGGTTCCCCAACGGTACTTCTCATAGAGCGGCGTGAATGCCTGGATGGCATCACCCAATTCGTTGAAGTTTACCTTGAGTCCCTTGTGCTTGTTAAGGAAGGTCAGCAACAACTCCATATTCAGGTTGCCTGCCCCACGGCCCATACCTAAAATGGTGGCATCAATACTGTCAACGCCACATTCAATGGCAGTCATTGTATTGATGAGACCCAACTGAAGGTTGTTATGGCCGTGGAACCCAATCATACAGGTAAGGTATTGCTTAATCTTTGCAATGATAGCTTTTACATCTTCCGGTGTTACACTACCATATGAGTCCACCATATTAAAGATCTTGATTACACCGTTAAGGCGGGGTAGCTTCTCAAATAGGCCTTCATACTGGTCCCATTTGGACATGTACATTACATTGAAGGCTACCTCAAAGCCATACTCCTTTACCTTCTCTGCCAACAATGCGGCACGTTCCAGGTTCTTAGGGTCAACGGCTAGACGAATCATGTCAACCACACCCAACAACGGGGCAACCAGTTTCTCCAAGTCCTCCGACGTGGTACTCTTTTCATTTAGCATCACAGCCAGACGCTTCTTGGAGTTCCCCCGAATGTGTTTCAACACAGAAAGTGGGCAGTAGCCAAACTTCCCGTTGTATTCTTTCAAAGGATTATTGCGGTATCCCAGTTCCAGATAGTCAATGGGAAGTCCATTCATAGCGCTGATGTAAGCGTCCACAACCTGTGCATTGAAGTCCCAGTTAGTGTAGTAACCACCATCCCTCAATGTGCAATCCAGTATTTGCATAGCGTTATTTCTGTAGCTTGGCTGCCATTATCTCGTTAACCTTCTTTAAGTCGTTGGGTGTATCAACAGCCACTGTCTCACTATCCACTTCAATATACTGAACCTTGTAACCGTTCTCAATGAAGCGGAGAATTTCAATATCTTCAATGGCCTCAATCTTGGCCTTGCCGTACTTCTTACCATAGTCGCAATAGAACTTCAAGGCAGCAGGTGTGAAACCATACACGCACACCTGCTTGTAGTAAGCATAGTCAATGCTACCCTTGGGGTAAGGAGCGGTGGAACGGGTCAGATAGATACCAATACCTTCCTTGTTGGTTATGACCTTAGGAACGGTGAAGTTCACCACATCTACAGGGTCATTAATCTTGGTCATCAGGTTGGATACTTGAAGATCAGGATTGTCCAAGAAAGGCAAGATAGCTTTTTCCATTACCTCCGGCTCCATCAGGGGTTCATCACCCTGAATGTTAACATAAAGGTCTGCAGGAATCTTTTCTGCCACTTCACCTATACGGTCAGTACCTGTCCGGTGACTGGTGGACGTCAGAATACACTTCATGTCGTACTTTTCGCAAGCATCAAAGATACGCTGGTCGTCAGTAGCCACATATAACTCGTTAAAAAACTTCACCTGCGAGGCGTGCTGATATACCCACCATATCATGGGTTTGCCGCAGATGTCTGCCAAAGGCTTGCCTTGGAAACGCGAGGAATCATAGCGAGCGGGGATAACTCCAATTATCTTCATTATCGTTCTGTTTAAAAATGTTTAATGATCTCATTAAATAAGTCTGGGATAGTATATGTCCGTATTATTCTTTCGGATTGCAATGAGGGAAAAGTATCAAATACCGATTTGTCTTTCTGTGTCGTAATGATAGCAATTGCGGTAGAGTTATTATAAACCGCCTCAAGAAGAACTGTTGACTTACGGGATATACATACATTACCAGTCAACGATTCTCCATAATCAGAAATATATGTAAAATTACAACCGGAATAATGATCCTTTGTGTCTCCAGGATGAAGTTTGACAAGGAGGTCCAGTCCAACATTTGACAATAAGGGGTAGAGTTCTGTTAGAATTGCTTTATTGACATGATACTCCTGTTGCTCGGTAAAAAACACCACATGTTTGGGATGCTCGGGGACATTATTCAGTTCAAACATCCTTTTAGTAATTATTTCATCGTAAATGAATTTATCGGTATTATAAATATTGTTCAACACTTTTGAAGCGAAAGCACTATTAGTATAAAAAACGTCACAGGAGAATCCCTTGGGGAACTTGTAGCCATACTCCAATCCGTGGGGAAGGCAAATAGTCTTTATCCCAAGATCCTTCGCAATTCTTTCCTCAATAACCGAGAAACGATCTAGGTTACTACCCGTATAATAAGTGCATCCTCTAAAATAAGGCAAATAACTCTCCATTAGTTTTTCATACAAGAGAGCGTGAACTATCCTCCTCTGATAGAACGTGTCTACCTGCATAGCACTGAACGGACCTACTTGAGCCCGGTAAAATGCTTTCATATCATTTATCACTCGGCGAGATCTAAAGTAACTATTCCACACCCATCCGATACGTTTAAAAGTTGGGAAAAGACGATAGATCGAATCCTTCTTATACGAATCTTCAAATTCTTTGGAAATCTCTTCAAAGCGCTTGAACTTTTGAATAGCGGATTTCTGTCTTAACACAGCAAACTTCTCTTTAGGCTCAATTCTACCCTTTCTATAAGGTATCTTAAGCATTAGATAGTTTAAATAAACGAATGATGCCAGGCGGATAAAAAAAGCTTTTATTGCTATCTCAAATCTTATACCCCTAGGACAACCTATAAGTCTCAGCCCTCGATTATTAGCGACATCAATCGCATAGAGCCGATACTCTCCTTTCGCATTTGAGACATTTATACTTTCGGCCCTATTATTTGCAATAAAGTAATCTATCGCAAGATAAGGCTGGACTAAATGTGCAAATAATTCATTTACACAAAAGAAATTATTATTAAAACGACTTGATTCTTCGTTACTATAACGGTAAAAATCAGGCGAGAACAAGTCTTCCAATGATATAGTCTGCATTCCTAGCTGAATGACATCCTTATTTATTGTAATCTCCATAATCGTATTATTGAGGGAGAACATGGGTCGACATTGAAGAGTCCACTAAAAAGGCCTGCGCCTCATATCTTGAAAGGTATTTCATGAATTTAAGCAACTGGAGATAATGTTTGTAACCTAATATCCTATAAGCCCCTCTCATCACATTGCACACCATTTTCGACTTTGATGCAAATTGTGACACGCCTTCCTGCGATAACCTATTTACATCGTTGTTCGTTATCATTCCCCTTTTTGCAATTCTGGAATGGAAACTGCCTTTACCTGTACTGAATGGCGATTCAATAATGATATTGCATTCCATCAAATTTCGATAAATGCGTCGATGCACCTTATCTATCTTGTCACCATTCTCATAAAAGCCATATGAATATGGCAAATCAATATATGATGAGAATGTGTCAATATTATTATTAATGACCATTCTATAATAATCTAGAATAGCTGTAACATCCTCAAAGATCTCCACTGATCCACGCCTATTACGCGAGACCTTCCCATCAATGAGTTCCTTATAGTTGAAACCAGAATAATGAACAAACAATAGCGGAAATTCTGCGTTATCATTATACACCCTATTTCTCACATAATACTTATTGTCTCTTAGATAAATATGCCTTTCAAAATAATTCCATGGGGCAAGGTTCATTCCAAGATCAGTTGACACATATGTTTCCTCCGGGAAAAAAGCCGGGATGAAATTCGCCCATTTCTGATCTGTGAAGGTATATGACACCAAGTCATCAAAACACAAAGACTTAAGACGAGATTCCCACCACTTCAAAAAAAGGTTTGATTCTGGAGACGACGATATACCTATAAAGCCTAAATTGAAAACACCCGCCTGTAAGTAAACCCTGTCACCATCGGGTGCAGGATTTGGAGTTACAAGATGAGGGGTCAAATAAAAATGTTTAGTCTCTAAAGTATGAAAAACAGCCTTTAAAGAATTAAATATATATATATCTGGATCAAAATACAACACGATCTCATAACCACAAACATCAAGTAAATAACCGAAGCAAAAAGGCTTGATCGAAGTGCAGAATTCTGTAATATCATACTTGAACGACATATCTCTCCACTCTTCATCGCTCAAATCCAATTTATACTTCGCGACTATAACATCTGGATCCGCGCCTTCATATTCATCTGCAACAAATATGAAGAAATCGCTTCCTGGATTATTATCCAGGAATGATTTTTTCAATATCTTGGCAAGGCCAATATAATTCTTTGCAACAACTGTAAATGCTCCCCGTCTCATTATTTCTAAATTAATGTATTTGTTTTGCCGGAATTCCGGCAACTATAGTGTAGGGTGCAACATCTTTTGTCACCACGCTATTCGCCGCCACAACAGCGCCATCACCGATGTTAACACCAGAGAGGACAACCACTTTATCCCCAAGCCATACTGAATCACCGATAACAACAGGTCCCTTAGACACAAGGGGACGAGATAGCGGAGGCATGGCAAGGCTTTCAGAATCAGTATTACCATGATTATTATCTATTATGGTCACCCATCTTCCCGTTAAAACGTCCTTCCCTATTTTGATGTAATTAGAGGAGGAAATATGAATGTACTCTCCAAAATTACAATTATCTCCTATTTCAATTTTACCAACCTCGTCCCTTTGCCCCCAAACGGTTAACACTCCATGAGCTCCAATCTTGATGTTATTTCCCATTGAAATTCTTTGGGGATTTTTTAAAGTAATGGGGGGCAATATTTTTATTCGTCCGGCAAAAGAGAACTCTCTTTTTAACCATGTTGAATAAACTATAGATTTTAATTCACGCCATTTTTCACATGCCCGATAACCCCACATAAAATTGATAATATGACCTATTGGAGAAAAGAGATTATACAACAACTGATAAATAGCCATCTGGAAATAGAATTATGATAATATGGATCTGTATAATCCCTGTATTTGGTTTACATTACTTTCAATGGAAAAACAATCATGAGCTACTTTTTGCGCTTTTTGTGCCATCTCAAAATACTCATAATCACTCATAGTCGAGACACGTTCCATCTGATCTGTCATTTCAGGAATACTACTAAAGGGCAATCCGCCTGTTTTTGATAAGATTTCTTTGGTTCCTGCTGTATCTCTCCCTATCACAATAGTATCACAAAAAGCAGCTTCCGCGGTCATTCTTCCAAACCCTTCGTTAAATGAAGCGACTATCAAGGCCCTTGCATTCGACATCAACGGTTTTATATCTTTCTGAAATTCGATAAAGTCAACCCTATCTTCACACTTATACTCACGTATAACTGTTTGGAGTTTCTCCAGATAATCATGGTCACTGCATAAGCCAACTACCTTTATTCTGTATGTGTCTTTTTTTGTGAAATTCGAAAAGGCTTTAATAACATCTATATGCCCCTTCTCCGAGGAGATCCTACTCGCCATCAAGAAATAATTATCTTTGGGTTTCGGTGCCACGCAATCTTTCAAGCTAAAGATACCATTGTAAATCGGAAAGGCCTTTTGGTTCTTCTCAAGCTTGAAATAATGATAGATTGCTTCAGTTATAGTAATCACGTAAGAATTCTTAAGATATGAGCAGTAACAATTAAATGAAGGGAAAATATTCCATTTGAAGTCCAATGTTTGATACTCTCTCAAATGCCAAACATGTGGAATATTATATCTCCTGGCTAGATGATAACCTTCATGAATAACGCCGACATTGGTATGTATTATGTCAGGGTTAACGGATAGAACTATCTTTTTGAGACTAGTATAACTCTTTCTTTTCTTGAACGGGAGTAATAAAAACTTCACAATCCATGGTAATGAGTTCTTAATATGAAATTCTCGAAGAACTGAGGATACCAAAACAGCATAATGATACTCAATTTTGTTTTCATCAAATATCGCCTCCAGATTTGTTCTGGAAGATCCTTTTGGTAGAACCACAATCGGAGAAAACGCCCGTTTATCAAGATTTAATATCAAATTCAGGAAGGAGATTGTAGCACCTCCCATAATATTACTATTCAATAAATAAAGAATCTTTATAATCTCCTTCTCCATACTCGAATCAACCTAATTATACCGCTTTTCTTCCTTGAGTCTATAATAATGGTCCTTATCCCTATATTTTATGACCTTCGCAGGATTTCCACCGACTATCGCCAGTGGTGGCACATCTTTACAAACAACGGAACCAGCAGCTATAATTGCTCCTTCACCAATCTTTACATTACCCGTGACTATCACTCTATTACCAAACCATACACAATCCTCGATTTCAACAGTTTTGAAGACATAGGAATTATCATATGGTATCATCTCTCCTTCATAGTTATGATTCTGAGTAATGATCATACATTCCGTTCCCGAATGGAAATAATTATGTATTCGAACATTTCCTCCACCTAGTATTTGCATACCATTGAAATTACAATGGTCACCAATGACAACGTGTCCACTAAAATAACAAGGATTATTAATTCTCAGATCAACACCATACTCTGTAATTGAGCGAATAGCTTTTCTTCGGCAATTCCACCTATGAAATTTACTTTTCCCCACACATAATAAATGATGAATCCTTTTAAGCCATTTTCCCAGCATATATATATACCTTATTTTTAAAGAGACAAAACATCACCGTCAAAAAAGAAATGGATATCAACAACTTCGGCAGACAAGGGAAATCCACACATAAAAAGGATACGGCTGTAAGAAATAGCTGTACTAGGAGCCATCTATATGCCTTAAATCTATAAATGGTTTTTTCTTTGTAATATCGATTGAAATAACCACTATACCCAAAAAAAATGCATCCCAAATAGAAGCCAATCAGCGCGGCATATACGCCAAAAATAGGGATAAATGAAAAATAAATTACGCAACAGATTAAACCCGCTACAAAAGAAATTTTCAACAACTGTATAGTTTTCTCATAGTAGAAGAGATAATTGCAGAAATAAACATATATCGGCCTATAGTTCAAAGCCATGACTAAAATGATAGAATACTTATATGTCGCCGCGATCTCAACATTGTTAATCAATAATCCATATAACTCACGAGCCCATAATGAATACAAAAATGTCATACTGAATGCCACAATAATATACACATACAGTATTCGTTTCATTTCACCAACATTTCTATCACGAATATATCGATAAGCCATCGGGGACCAAACCTGATTAACTGCGTTTAATAAAGTTTCAAATATACTAGATATGTTTTGCGACATCGTCAGTTGCCCAATCTCCGCTTGAGGTTTCTGATAGAGGTTCATTGCGACAACATTTGATGAATGCATTAGATATCCAGAATAATAATGAGGAATAGTTGGCACGCTAATTCTAAGCCACCCTCTGAGGCTTCTCCATTTAAAGTTATAAATAGGAGATAGCCCTATCTTTTTATTGACAACGGGCCAATATGTTAGATTTGCTAAGAAGGTTCCTGAAAATGAACCGACATATGCGCCCAAATATCCCCAATGAAAAACCACCACACAGAGGAAGTTTACTAATACTGTCGTAAAACCAGATAATACTACTCTAATAGCAACTGGGGTTGGTTTTAGTGAAAGCTGGTAATACATTTGTCCAATGATGGATGTTGGGCCAAAGAAAACCGTCGAGAAGTTACTTAGCAAAATAATAGTCCAACGATTTTCTATGGCCTCCTTAGGAATAAAAAAGTAGAGCAGAAGTCCTTGAATAAAGGCATAAACCACCATCCATATAGATAGAAAGCCATATACTTCTCTCCACATAACCTTGTACTGCCCTCGACACTTATAAAAATAATTCGGAAGAAGAGTTTTTAAACCTAAATCCTGAAATGCCTGGACAGCAAAGGTAATAGAAGTAATTGTACCTATTATTCCATAATCGGTACTTGTCAAGTATTTGGTAAGAACTGGCAACAACAGAACTGTCAGTATCTTCGGAATAAATGGTGCAATGCCATATATTGCACTGCCTTTGAAAAGATCCTTAAGCATTATTCCGGGAAAATATAGTACACCAACCCATCTTTTCTCCTTTGTTCCACCCCATATTTGGAAGCCAGGAAATCAATACTATAACCATTTATAATAAACTCTGAAACAATACCTGCACATTTCCCGGCATATGTTTTCCCAAAAGAAGCATCATAATACTCTATCAACTCCCTAGGTGGTTCTAAATCATTACATTGCAACAGATTAAGGGCCACTTCTATAGTCTTGGCATACTTTATTAGCCCCTTTTTTACATAGCCATAATTATCCTCAAATGAACTCGTGGTGAAGTTGAACGCAAACGTGGGCACACCGCCAATTATAGCATCAAAGTGGACGCCAGAGTCCCCTGAGATTTGGATATCTATTTTATCTAGGTAATCAACAATACTTTCCTCCGTTGCACATTTATATTCTATTCTATCCTTGGCATCAAATGCGAATGGCCTATTCTTCATGGCCGGATGCGAACGAATAACAAGATCCAAACCGGGGTATCTCTCCAACAACTTATTGCAAAAATAATTCACAACATTATTATCATCAAGATCATTAATAGCAACCCCTATTCGATTCCTGCGATTATCATTCCTCGTTACTCTGTACTTGCTAAGAGAATCATAGCGTAAAGCACCTAACAAAAAAACATCTCCTCGGCACGTTTTATTTCCATCTGAATACTTCATCAACGAATCTACCCCATCTAAGAAACTATACGTAAAATGCAATTCAGGGAAAGCATAGGAAACAGATGCATGTTGTACATATATCGTTCTTATTCCATAATCCTCGCAAACTAGTTCAAGGCTTTTACAATAGTACATATGATCATTAGCTAGTATTATGCATTCTGGCCTATACTCCATTAAGGTCTTTTTATAAAACCACGTGACGCCCGGAGAGAAAACAAAGGAACTGAGGTTGAAAAGAATAATCCGTTTCTCAAAGTCACCACATTGTTTATATTTTTTTGTTAACCAAACCAAATACTGTGACGATTTCAAACAGATACTAATCATCGGGTAATTCTGGTAGTCAATTCCCGTATCCACCACGACATAATCTTTAGATACTTTTTTTAATTCCGAAAGAATTGTAAACACCGTTTTTTGATTGTTTATTGTAGGGACCATAAACACTATCTTATTATTACAAGAACGCCACCTACCAGTACACTGAAACCATTTGAATAACGGCGTCCGTATAATTGTTTGGATGATGTACTTTAGTAGGAGTATTATGCTCCTGAAAAGGAACGAAACCGTACTGATACTAGAAACTGACGCAGGAATCAAGTCCCTTAAAACAGAGTGGCTCTCAAACCAAATTGCATTTAGTTCAAACGGATTATATTTACCTTCTACATATCTCTTGTCCATGTCCCAAAACCAATCATTCTATGAAACGAGCACAGATCTAGGCCTTTCCTTATTATTTGATATCGAAAGTAACACTACAATAAAAGCGAAATACGGAAACGTAAATACCTGCGTGCCCATTTTTAAGGAATGGAACAGGAAATACAAACACGCTAGACCTATATAATGCCTATCGGCATCTTTCGATAAAAAAAGCTTAAATGCAGTCACATATAGTGAGACAAAAAAAACTATATCCAGAAAGAACGTGGCTAGGCCAATATCAGCTCCCTTTAAATCATAACCCCAACCTAAATTAGTTACATTACCCCATCCAAACAATGAGCGTGGTGAAAACAAATAACTCAAGGAAGAAACAGTATACCCCATTGACCCACCGTCTGTCCCGGCCCCTAACTTTTCGTCAAGCATTAATGAAAGAGCATCCACTAAAAAATCGCTTTTTATAAAGACAATCGTAAAGCCAATAATCGAAATAAAAATAACTAACACGAATCCTTTCTTCTGCTTTTCAATAAAAGAGTAATAAAATAACTCCAGAAGCAACGTGCTAGCAAACACCGCTAAAGCTATAAAAGATGTTGACAACAAAGATAATAGAAGAAAAATGATTAGAAAAACCAAAGTAGCCCCTTTCTTTTCTTTATATCGTCCCAAAAGCAAAAACAAACTAGGCCCAACAAGCCACCAGAGAACATGGGGTTCATGTGACAATCCTGTAAGAACCGGTATCCCCAAATAGTCAAGCAACCGAAAGGAGCTCAATGCTAACGATAAGTGACCGGGGAAAAAATATGTTTGTAATTCCATATTACCCCTTAGTAAAGAACTTTCTGGAAGGATATTATCAGTAGATGAGATAACGCCGGCCATTAAAAGTATTGCACAGACGCACACCGCAAAAACATTATAGACAGAATAAACTACATACGGATTCGTTAGTTTGAATAAACAGTTTTTGTTTCTGGAACGGTATTCATAATAAAGTGATACCAGATACTCCATGAAAAAAAAGATATTAACCGTAAAAATGACACGTAATAGTGCAAAACCAGCGAATGTATGAAACAGAAGCTGCATACAATCCAACAAGCAGATAACAATCAATAGCTTAGGGAGGGAGAAACCATTTTTAGCGAGTAATCGAAAATGAGATTTAAACCTAATAGAATAAAAAAGTATAGTAAGAATCGCTATATCTAAACCATAATACGGAATCCCGATGGGGTCCAATAGCCATACCTTCAACATACTCATCCCATATGTGACCTGCATGACTATTATAAACGCATCGACTAATACTATCGGTAGATTTTTCCCCAATCTTATATTACCCATTATATCTACTAAATCATCTATCCTTGAACTACTATTGCGCCATAGCAAGGCCTCAATGCAAGATGACGATGAATGCTAAAACCATTTTTATTAACACCATCAATATCATGATACTTTCCTACATAAATCCGATCTCCATTATGATCCCTATCTGAGCACCACACAAAGTCATGGTACCATAGATAATCTCCGTATGAGAAATATACCGAAAAGAATGAGTAGACACAAAGAATTGCTGTTGGGAACTCCAGATTCAACTGTATGAGTTCTTGCGGCAGTACCGCCCGGCTGTTCTCTATTACATCTCGCTTTAATAAATACCACTTTGTTTCCAGCGTTTTCCGAATGAAGGCCTCTTGAAGATACCAATCTTGATTATATAGGCATGGCTCTCTAATTTCAGGATTTACTCCAAATATCTCCCTAAAACTGTAAATATTTAATGGCTGCTCTTTACTACCAGGATATCCAAGCACCAATAGGAAGTCTTTCGTTTTATCACGCAGATCTTCAATAGCGAAATTAAGCTCTGGCACATCATCTTCCTGTATTAGTGGTAAATCCATCATCGAGAGAAGCTTATTAACCTGTTCCGGCCCAATAAAATTATTGCCGAACATGTTTTTAAGCTTATTGATCATCTTGCCATTCATTTCATTAGGACCTTAAGTGTTATTTTCATTATTCTTTCTGGTGAATCAACGCATAACTGTGGCATGTGCCCGTCATCTGGAAAAAGAATTAAGAAAAAACCGTTCCCTATAATAAAATCCGAACCAGGAGTCTCTTTAGAAAAAAAAACACAATCAGTTTCATCACAGTATTCATTCATAGTTCGAAGATGTTGAATTGGTGCAAATCGTATTCTTTCAACACCAGAAAGAAGGTAATGAACATCAATACTCTTCCTATGTGCCTCATAACCATTCTCATTCACAAATCGGGTCTGATATTCTGACACTATTGCCTTTACTCTCGGATTAAGCTGATACACCCCCGCTACAACAATACTCGTGGCCTGTTTCAAAAACTTCAAACCTTCATAAATATCGTCAGAAAGTCCACGGTAGATTTCAATATTATCTAACTTATCGTAAATCATTCTATTTTGCTCTTCTTATTCTGTTTTCATTTATCTTGAAAGACAATAGCTTTACTACTGTATTATTTCGATCTCCAGCATAATAACTCATACGATACTCTCCTTTTTTTCCTTTACTAAAGCTAGCATAACCTTGATCTCCTTGAGTCCCTAAATCATCTACGATAATACACCTTTCTTTTACCCGTCCTTTTGTATCAAGTGCAAAAAGAGATAAATATCGTTTATCGGTTCCATCTTTTCGGTGATAGTCGTATTCTCTGCACGCTAGAAGTATGGTTTTACTGGAATGAGCTATCATCTCCGGAGAAGCAACACCGATACCCATCACCGACCATTGACACTCCGTAAAAGGATAAACTGATGTTCCCCAAAATGAATTTGACCCATCTGGCGTATCGACTCGGATACAGATATACATTTTTTCACCAATAAAAACCATATCTGCCTCTGTTGCATTACCACCTAATTTATACTCGCAAACTACCTCCCAATTAATTCCATCCTCGGATTTAAAAAGCAATGGCCATTCCCCATGACGAAATCCTATTCCGTAAGCGACATTATTATACACACGCTTTTTCCAAATTGATGGGAGTTTAGGAGCATATGGGGCATTATGAGCTATCGGCTTTAAGTCAGCCCATTTATTGTCCTTCATTTCTGAATAGAACATATGAGTATATAAGAGCAGTCTATCACCCCACTTCAAAATATACGGATCTCGTAAGTCAACACCTTCCCGTATGAAAACATGTTGAGGTGCCCAAACTTGGTTGATATCTCGAAGCACTTTAATTACTCCCTTATTTGAGGATGATGCATCATGAGCTTCCCCCTCGCGAAAGGCAATAATTAGATTCCCCTCCCATTCTTCAAGGCAGGTAAAGGCAGCATGATTATTGTTATCATAGATTAGTTCGTCATCCAATATTTCCAACCAACCACTATTATTCCTAGTTGCAACCTGCGCAAACAATGGAGTCGCAATAATAGATATGATTATTAAAAGAGTAAACTTTCTTTCCATCTTTGATATTCAATGACTTCCTGTGCGTTGGCTAGGTGCCCTAATATGCTATATTTCTCAATACGTTCCATCTCCGCCTTCAAACGGTCGAAGCGTGTACCCCATCCACTATCCACAAACCAGTCGAGATTTCTCACCGGGGCATTGTAAAGGATAATCCCACTCTTTGAATCAAGCACTCGACGGAGGAAAGTCAGATAGGCTCTATACTGGTGCTCATGAGAAGCCACCAAGGCAAGTCGCTTCCAGCCATTCTCCTCGGCTATCCTCACCACTTCAACCGCTTGCTGCAGAGTTTGGAGAGAATTGTCTTCGTGAATCAAATCCTCCTCCGGAACTCCGGCATTTATAATATATGGCTTAATCTCTTCAAAAGGATAACTGCCATATTCTTTCTGGACAATGGCTCCGCTAAAAACAATCTTTTTGCCAAAGCCGTTCTTGTACAATTCCACCGCTTTTTGAAATCGATAGAAGCCATCACCCTCCAAGAGGATGATGGCATCCGAAGGCTTTAGACAATCGTTATCAACGATTGCCATAATAATTTCCCTATCAGTTATCATCAAAGATCTTCCCAGAAAATTGGATCGCGAGCGGGGATGTCCTTGTTCACGGCCTTTCCGATGACCACACTCTTGAACTTGGGCGGAATGCCAAGCGCAGGACGCAGTACGTCTAGGTCCTCCGTGGTAATTACCTGGCCTTTCTTCAGGTCTTTCTTGGCATAGAGACAGCGGCGCTGGACGAACACGGTCTCTCCCTCCTCCTTCTGAACCTCCTTGCGGGTGCTGCCCATTGCTTTCTCCACTTCACGGATGCTGTCCACCATGAACTTGAACTCTGCAGGCTCCATAGAGTGAGGATGGTCAGGACCCTTATCCTTCTTGTTCAGCGTGAAGTGTTTCTCAATCACACGGCCACCAAGTACCACAGAGGCAATAGCCACAACGGGACCGGGAGCATGGTCGCTATAACCGGTCAGGCATCCAAAGGCGCTCTGATAGGTCTTCAGCACATTCACATTCGCACTCTCCAGTTTGGAAGGATAGTTAGTAATGCACTGCATCAGCACGAAATCTTTGTTGCCGGTCTTCTCGATGGTGCGAACAGCCTCGTCAATCTCAGACATGGTGGCATCGCCAGTGGCCAGCATGATGGGCATGCCCTGACGGGCTATGTAGTCAAGCATTTCCAGCCAGGTAATTTCACCAGAACCAATCTTGATGAAGGGTAGCTTCATCTTGGCGCAGAGGTCAACGGCTTCCTTGTTGTAAGGAGAGGTGGAGAAGTCGATGCCCACCTTCTTGCAATAATCCGCCAGTTCTTGGTGCCACTCAAGAGGAAGTTCCACATCCTTGAACACTTCACTTACGGTGCGCCCCCAAGAACCGTGAACACCATGAAGTTGCATTTTGGAGAAGCCTCCCTCAGAGACAATGCTCTCCGCCTTGAAAGTTTGGAACTTGGCGCAATCGGCGCCAGCTTCTTTAGCTGCATCGATGAGCCGCTTGGCTTTGTCCAGGCTGCCATCGAAGTTGCCGCCGATCTCAGCGATGATATAGGTGGGATAGTCGGGACCGATCATGCGGTCGCCGATCTTGATGTTTTGGTTGAAATTGAGCATATTGGTAATTAGTTAAGACGTTTGAAACCGGACTGGCAGACCGGGCCTTCCAGGGCCTTCATCACATCCCTGCCGTCTTCGAAGTCGCGGATGTCGGCAAAGACCTTTTCCAGCTCCTCGAAATAATGGTCGATGATGTCTGGTGTGTGGGCGATGCAAGGGTACATGCTATTGCCGGCCAGGAAGCCTTTCTTGAGCATCTGCTGGGTAATGTAAGTCTTGTACGCCAGATGGTTGGGGCTGTCAAAGTTGTATCCGGCCAATGCGGGAATACCCCACTGGGTTATCTTCAGGCCGTACTTGTCGGCCATAGCCTGCCAACGCTTTTTGTTCTCGAGGCCCTTGGCATTGATGATCTCCCAGGATTTGATGCGCTCCATCTCATTAAGCGCTGCCAATGCAGCGGTAGGTCCAATGCGCTCGGTCCAAAAAGTGGAGCTGATCCAGCTTCCCTGGGCCGCTTCCATAATTTCTTTCCTGCCAAGTACAGCAGCACAAGCGTAGCCGTTAGCCATCGTCTTGCTATAAATGGTCATATCTGGAATCACGTTGTACTTATGGAATAGGCCGCCAAAGGTCTCACGGAAACCGCTCGTGCATTCATCGAAAATAAGGATAATACCATTCCGGGTGCAGAGGTCTCGAACCTTCTGAAGGAAGTTGTCCTCAGGGCCGAAATTGCGGCAAACCTCCATCTTCACGGCGGCTAAATCAGGATTCTTCTCAACAATCTCCCGGAGCTCTTCAAAATTGTTGTAATGGAACGGAATGGCAGTACCGCGAAGCTCTCGGGGGACGCCATTGGTGGGTATTCCTGGAAGCAAGTGCCCCGCGAGGGCATCGCTCTCGCCCAGGTTGACGGATACATACCAGTCATGCCAGCCGTGATAGCCACAAATAGCAATTTTGTCTTTACCAGTATAGGCGCGGGCGATACGAACGCACATCGAGTTGGCTTCCCCACCTCCGCGAGTATAGCGCACGCCCCCGGCCCAGGGCTCCATCGAAAGGAGTTTTTCTGCCAGATAGACTTCCTCCGGACAGTTGAGCGTCGTCATATTCCCTTTTTTTACAACTTCCATGACCGCAGCATCTACAGCGTCGTTTGCGTACCCAAGCGTGTTGGTACCAATGCCCATCATGGAGCAGTCAAAATAGTGGTTGCCATCCAGATCCCACACCTCGCAGCCCTTTGACTTGCTGTAGTAGGCCGGCCAGTTCTCAGGGAGAAGTTGTTCCGGACGCTTGGACAGTAGGGATGTACCCCCAGGGATCATTGTTTTCGCTTTCTTGTAAAGCTCTTGACCTTTTCCCATAATCAGTTTCTATTTGATTTCTTTATCGTTTGCCAGAGACTTGGCATAACCTTCGTTGCGCATAATGGAAGCATTGATGTCCTTCACATTCTTGTGCGTGTTCAGATATGCCACATAGTCGGCACAGTGCTTATCGATGCCAACGTTCTCGATGAGAGCCTTAATCACCTCGAAATCACGCTGCTCGTCCACCGTGATGCGCAGGGAGGAGAGGTCGGTTTCGTTCTCCACGTTGAAGGACTTGAAAACCGTTCCGCCCATCACGCTGGAGTTATTCTTGATATACGGTGTCACATGCTCGTGCTCACTGAGCAAACGAGCATTCTTCCAGGCCGTCTCCAGGGCAGAGAACTTGAACACCTCCACGTCCATGCCATCCGGATAAGTGGGGATAAGCGTGTTGGACACGTAGTCATACCCCCCCCCGATGCAGGTCCTGATGGTCAAGTCAATGATGTCCGGATCGATCAGCGGACAGTCGGAGGTCACACGGACCACATAGTCCGGTCTCTCGGGAAGGGCCGTCTGGTAGAAGCGGTCCAGGACATCGTCAACGGATCCTTGGTGGTATTCGACGCCGACTTTATTGCAGACATCGATGATATACCGTGAGCCTTCTTCTTCGGTAGTAGCCACCTTAAGCTTGGTTATCATCTTCGACTGCAGGATGCGGCGAAGGTGGATCTCCAATAAAGTGACTCCGTCGACTTCTTTCAGAATCTTGGCGGGCAGGCGGGTGGAGCCATAACGGGCTTGAGTGATCGCTAAAACCTTCATTTCACCTCGAAATTCGGATCCACGTACTTTTTGATGTTTTCCCGCATAGACTCGACGGTCTCCCACTGATCATTCTGGTCGGAAGAATAATGGAAACCGTCCGGCACTGGCACTGCGTGGTGGTGCTTCATGTAGTCGTCCTTGGACCGCCTTCCAGTAAAGGTGATAGAAGGCAAGATAGCGTAATATCTCCCAAGATCAATGGTGTTGAGAGAGTCCGTGGGGGTAATCATTTCTTCATGAAGCTTCTCGCCAGGACGGATACCGACTTCCACCTGTGGGAGGTTCGGGGCAATGGCGGTCGCCACATCCTTGATGTGGTAGGATGGAATTTTCGGGATGAAGATTTCTCCGCCGAGATGGTGGCCCAAGGCGAACATCACGAGAGCGACACCGTCTTCGAGGGAGATGTTGAAGCGAGTCATACGCATATCTGTGATAGGCAACTCCTTTGCTCCACTATCCCTTTTATTGATAAAGAAAGGAATAACAGAGCCACGTGAGCCCATAACATTTCCATATCTTACGACCGAAAACCTTATATCTTTCGTACCTCGAATGTTGTTTGCGGCAGTAAAGAGTTTATCAGATGTAAGTTTAGTTGCTCCATATAAATTAATCGGGGCGCAGGCCTTATCGGTTGATAGAGCAACAACATCCTTTACACCGCAAGCCAATGCAGCGGCAATGACGTTTTGCGCTCCATTGACATTCGTCTTGATACACTCGTCAGGATTATACTCTGCGGTATCCACCTGCTTGATTGCCGCGGCATGAATAATAACATCAACGCCTTCACAAGCTTGCATCAGCCTCTCACGGTCTCTAACATCACCAATGAAGTAACGCAGCTGAGGATACTCATCCTCCGGCCATATTTGCTTCATATTGAATTGTTTGAGCTCTCCACGAGAATAAATGATGATTTTCTTTACGTTGGGGTAATCACGAAGTATAACCTCAACAAATTTTTTTCCAAATGAACCGGATCCTCCGGTAATAAGAACAACTTTGCCGTTTAGCATATTATTTATTTACATTAATTAAACATACTTTAAGGGATGCCGTCCAATAAGGGATTTTCATTCCAAAAGACTCTTTTATCTTTGTTTTATCTAGAACTGAAAAAAAAGGCCGTTTAACCATAGAAGGAAACTCATCACCGTGACAGGGTTGTATGTTGCACCCTGTATTGCCAGAGTATTCTGCGATCATCTTCGTAAAATCATACCAGCTACAAACCCCTTCATTGCTATAGTGATACACCCCGCCCACAGGCTTTGCTAAAATAGTGACAATCGCATTTGCAAGGTCTCCGGCATATGTGGGAGTCCCTACTTGATCAAAGACCACTTTCAGCTGAAGTCTGGTGGCAGTCAAGTGGAGCATCGTTTTCACGAAATTCTTTCCAAATTCACTATAAAGCCAAGCTGTTCGAATAATCACATACTTGCAACCGATATTTTGAATTGCCTGTTCACCATGAAGTTTGGTCAAGCCGTACACACCCGTAGGGGTGCCTTTCTGGTCCTCCCTGCACGGTGTATTGTAAGGTTCTTTCCCGAAAACATAGTCCGTTGAGATATGAACCAGCAGGCCATCAACTTCCTTCATGGCAATGGCCAGATTCTCCGGAGCTTTGGCGTTCAGAAGTTCAGCCAATTCATAATGATCTTCAGCTGCGTCCACATTGGTATAAGCAGCACAGTTTACAATGGCATCAATACTCTCGCGCTTTACGATCTCGCGAACAGCATCACGTTTGGTGATATCCAAATGCTCTGTGTCGGTCTTTATATCCTCGCCAGCAAGCTTCTTCAGCATTGCGATTGACTCCTTAGAAGCCTCGACTACATCAGTAAAAATGTAGTTGTCCGCTGAATCCTTGGCAACGATTCGCATCTCGTTGCCAAGCTGGCCATTTGCGCCCGTTACCAAGATATTCATTCTGCGTAATAATCTATACAGTAATCAAAAACCTCCGGGCATTCTGCTAGGGTAGGATGGAGTTTGTCCTTTTCTGATAGGATCACATCCTCGGCAGGAATCCGCCAGTCAATACCCAATGCGGGATCATTCCACATAATCGCGCCCTCTGATTGAGGCGCGTACAAGTTATCGCATTTGTACTGGAACACGGCCTCTTCACTCAGCACCACGAACCCATGGGCAAAACCGCGGGGGACAAAGAACTGTCGATGGTTCTCACCTGTGAGCTCCACCATTACGTGCTTGCCAAAAGTCGGAGAGCCCTTGCGAATATCCACCGCTACGTCCAGTACACGCCCTTTAAGCACACGTACCAACTTGCTTTGGGCATCCTTGCCCTTCTGGAAATGAAGGCCGCGAAGGACACCGTAGCAACTTTTACTTTCATTATCCTGGACGAACTTAATGGGACGCACCTGTTCATCAAAATCTCTCTGCGACCAAGTTTCCATAAAATAGCCTCGCACATCGCCGAACAGTTTTGGCTCAATGATAACGACACCCGGGATCTCAGTTTGAATTACATTAATCATCGTTTATCTCCCTCGCCTTAAAACTCATCGATAAAGCCGGCTCCGTTCTTATCGAACTCATCCGCCATCTTCATCAAATACTGCCCATACTGATTCTTCAGCATTGGCTTGGCCAGCTCGCGCATCTTGTCGGTAGAGATCCAGCCCTTCCGCAAAGCGATACCTTCGAGACAAGCTACCTTAAGACCCTGACGTTTCTCTATGGTCTCGATATAATTCGTGGCTTCGGTAAGGCTATCGTGCGTTCCTGTATCCAGCCAGGCAAATCCCCGGCCCAGAGTCTGGACCTTCAGTTCTCCGTCTTTTAGAAATACCTGGTTTACAGTGGTTATCTCCAACTCGCCGCGAGCACTGGGCTTGATATGTTTGGCAATATTCACGACTTTGTTCGGGTAGAAATAAAGGCCGACCACAGCATAGTTGCTCTTGGGCTCCTTCGGCTTCTCTTCAATGCTCAAGCAATTGCCGTCCTTATCGAACTCCGCAACGCCATATCTCTCCGGATCATTCACCCAATAGCCAAAAACTGTGGCCTTTTTGTCCTCTTCCGCAGTGCAAACAGCCTCGCGCAACAACTGGCTAAAGCCTGCACCATGGAAGATATTGTCCCCCAAGACCAGGCAGGCGCAGTCTTCTCCGATGAATTCATCTCCAATAATGAAGGCCTGCGCTAAGCCATCCGGGCTAGGCTGCTCTGCATATTTGAAATGGACACCGTAGTCGGAGCCATCGCCTAAGAGGCGACGGAAACCAGGTAGATCCTGTGGGGTGCTGATAATCAAAATCTCCCGGATGCCCGCCAGCATCAGCACGCTGATGGGATAGTACACCATCGGCTTGTCATAGATGGGCAGTAACTGTTTGCTAACACCTTTGGTAATTGGGTACAGGCGGGTGCCGGAGCCTCCGGCGAGGACGATTCCTTTCATTAATCTCTTCTGAATAAGTCACGGGTATAAACCTTCTCCGCCACATCATCCAGGATGGGGCTGAAGCGATTCGCGAGAATGACGTCGCTCTCGGCCTTGAACTTCGCGATGTCGTTCACGACGATGTTGCCCACAAACTCGCTACCGTCTTCCAGCGTCGGCTCGTAGATGATGATGTTGACCGAGTTCGCCTTTAGGTGCTTGATGATGTCCTGGATGGCGGAAGCGCGGAAGTTGTCGCTGTTGCTCTTCATCGTGAGGCGATAGACGCCCACAACCTTAGGATGGCGTTTGAGGATGGTGTCGGCAATGAACTCTTTGCGTACGGCATTGCTCTTCACCACAGCCTCAATCATGGTCTGAGGCACGTCCTTATAGTTTGCGAGGAGCTGCTTAGTATCCTTCGGGAGGCAGTAGCCACCGTAGCCGAAGGACGGATTGTTGTAGTGGCCGCCGATACGCGGATCCATGCAAACGCCATCGATGATCTGCTGCGTGTTGAGACCCTTAATCTGGGCATAAGTATCAAGTTCATTGAAGTAGCTCACACGAACAGCAAGGTAGGTATTGGCGAAGAGCTTGATGGCCTCGGCCTCTGTCGGGTGGGCGATGAGCGTCTTGATGTCCTTATCCTCTGCGCCCTCAGCGAGCAGGTCGGCGAACATCTGCGCCTCTTTCTGCTGATGCTCGTAGGCGCCCACCACGATGCGGCTCGGATGAAGGTTGTCGTAGAGGGCCTTGCTCTCGCGAAGGAACTCAGGCGAGAAGATGATGTTGTCGATGCCGTATTTCTCGCGGACGCTGTCGGTGTAGCCCACCGGAACGGTGCTCTTGATGACCATCAGGACCTTGGGGTTGACCTTAAGCACATGCTCGATGGCATCCTCCACCGCGCTGGTGTCGAAGAAGTGGTGCTCGTCATCGTAGTTAGTCGGAGTAGCAATGATGACCAGTTCAGCCGAGGCGTATGCGGCATCCTTGTCCACAGTGGTGAAGAGGTCGAGCTTGCGTTTACCCGCACGGGCTTCTTCAAAGAAGCGCTCGATCTCGTCGTCCTGAATGGGACTGATGAACTTATTTAGTTTGTCTGCTTTCTTTGGGGTTGTAGTGATAGCGGTTACTTTGTGGTGCTGTGCGAGCAGCACTGCGAGGGAGAGGCCGACATAGCCTACGCCTGCGACGGTGATTTTCATATAGCTTTATTGATTCTAAGATTATATCGAAGACCGAAGTTGATCCACTGGAAGTTCTGGAGTTCGAACATAGCTTCAAAGCGGTTGTCCCAAATGGAAGCTACAACGCCCAGGTTCACACTACGGGAGTCAAACTCCGCAATAACGTTGAACGTATCCAAAATACCTTTATGCTGCAACCTGACGGGACGCCAGTTCACGCCGATACATGGTGCGTTAATAGGATAGTCTTTACGAAAATTAAATTGATAGCCAGCGTGCGCACCAAGCTCACCCCACGGGGTCTGGAAATGCTTAGAGAGAACCAAAAAGTTGCGATTGAAATAGCCATTCCCCGATCCAGTTACATCCCCGACACCATAATCACCTATTCCTTGACTACCAACAGCCGTTATCGGGTCGCTTATCCCTATAACCAGTGATGGCATCCAATCCAGTCCGAATTCACCTTCTCTAAGCAAGCAGACACGACCGGAAAAGTGACGGTCCTGATTTCTCAAGATTCTTAAGCGTTCTGGTTTTTCCTCATCGGGTCTTGGATCCCAGGCTCCGTTGAAAAGAGTACATACATAGCCCAACTCAATACGTCCCCAAAAGGACACTGCAATTCCATACTGGAACGTATTGTAATTCCATCCACCCGACGGAAGAGAGTGTTTGTTTAGGAAATTATTCGTAATCATAACTGTTCCATCCTCCTGCATCTCAGCTGTCGGCATCTGCAGTAGCCCCGTGCTGCAGTCCGCGAACTGCGCGTGGGCCGGCCTAGCGCCCAGAAGGGAGAGTGCCAGGGCCAGGAGGGTTGTCAGGAGTATGTTGTTATGCCTGCTCAATGTTATTCTTCTGCAACTTTCATCAAATACTGCCCATACTGGTTCTTCAGCATCGGCTGGGCGAGCTCGCGGAGATGGTCCGCGGTGATCCAGCCGTTGCGGTAGGCGATCTCTTCCAGGCAGGCGACCTTGAGGCCCTGGCGCTTCTCGATGGTCTCTATGTAGACCGAGGCGTCGGACAGGGAGTCGTGGGTGCCGGTGTCGAGCCAGGCGAAGCCGCGGCCGAGGGTCTGGACCCTGAGTTCGCCGTCGGCCAGGAACCGCTGGTTGACGCTCGTGATCTCCAGTTCGCCGCGGGCGGAGGGCTTGATGCTCTTAGCTACCTCCACGACCTTGTTGGGGTAGAAGTAGATGCCCGTGACGGCGTAGTTGCTCTTCGGCTGGGCCGGCTTCTCCTCGATGCTGAGGCAGTTGCCGTCTTTGTCAAACTCGGCCACGCCGTAGCGCTGCGGGTCGCTGACCCAGTAGCCGAAGACGGTGGCCTTGGGGGTGTCATCCTGAGGCTTGCCGAAGGCTCTGGATTCTTCGCTTCGCTCAGAATGACAAGAAACGTCCCGGTGACAGGAGGCGTCTGCCACCGCTTTGCGAAGCAGGTCGGTGAAGCCCATACCGTGGAAGATGTTGTCGCCGAGGACCAGGCAGGCGCTGTCGTCGCCGATGAAGTCCTCTCCGATGAGGAAGGCCTGCGCCAAGCCGTCCGGCGAGGGCTGCTCGGCGTAGGCGAAGCGGACGCCGTAGTCCGAGCCGTCGCCCAGCAGCCGTTTAAATCCGGGCAGGTCCTGCGGGGTGCTGATGATCAGGATGTCCCGGATGCCCGCCAGCATCAGCGCGCTGATGGGGTAGTACACCATCGGCTTGTCATAGATGGGCAGCAGCTGTTTGCTGACGCCCTTCGTGATAGGATATAGCCGGGTGCCGGAGCCTCCGGCGAGGACGATTCCTTTCATAAGATTCTTCGCTTCGCTCAGAATGACAGCCAGATTGCTAAGAATACAGGGGTGTCAATCCCGTTTGAATATATCTCTTGTGTACACCTTGCCCTGGACGTCGTCCAGGACGGGGTCGTAGCGGTTGGCAATGATGGCGTCGGACTGGGCCTTGAAGGCGGCGAGGTCGTTGACGACGCGGGAGCCGAAGAAGGTGGTGCCGTCTTCGAGCGTAGGTTCATAGACGATCACCTTGGCGCCCTTGGCCTTGATGCGCTTCATAATGCCCTGGATGGCGGACTGGCGGAAGTTGTCGGAACCCGATTTCATCGTGAGACGGAAAACGCCGATGACGACGTCCTTCTCCTCCGCCGCAGAGTAATTGTTGACGCCGGTGTAGCTGTAGTAGCCCGCGCGGTCGAGGACGCGGTCGGCGATGAAGTCCTTGCGGGTGCGATTGCTGTCCACAATGGCCTTGATAAGGTTCTCCGGCACGTCGTTGAAGTTTGCGAGGAGCTGCTTGGTGTCTTTCGGCAGGCAGTAGCCGCCGTAGCCGAAGGAGGGGTTGTTATAGTGCGTGCCAATGCGAGGGTCCAGGCAGACGCCTTGGATGATTGCCTTCGTGTCCAGGCCCTTCATTTCGGCGTAGGTGTCGAGTTCGTTGAAGTAGCTCACCCGCAGGGCCAGGTAGGTGTTGGCAAAAAGCTTGACGGCTTCGGCCTCGGTGGAGCCCATGAACAGCACCTCCGGTTCGTTCAGCGCCGCTTCCTGCAGCAGCCCGGCGAACTGCTCCGCTTTGCTGCGCAGAGATCCTTCGGCAGGCTCAGGATGACATACGGAATCACAGCCGACGATGATGCGGGACGGATACAGGTTGTCGTAAAGCGCCTTGCTCTCGCGGAGGAACTCCGGGCTGAAGAGGATATTGGGCACGACGGTGCGGAAAGTGCCGTCGGCCTGGCGCTCGCGGTAGCTGAACTTCTCGCGGACGGCGCGGGTGTAGCCGACCGGGACGGTGCTCTTGATCACCATCACGGCGTCGGGATTGACGCTCAGCACCAGGTCTATCACTTCCTCCACG
>JAEEGL013425928.1_pt1 | contig 38450 bp, 26 predicted proteins | sample 9134231 | NCBI WGS metagenome assembly JAEEGL01 (sample SAMN16246548, study PRJNA631951) | gut metagenome | biome: gut microbiome; feature: rumen; material: fiber-attached | host: Bos | place: Iran: Karaj | collected 2018-10
ACAGGAGGCCTGTTTGGCACAGTGCTGACGGGTATCTTTATCCAAGAAGGCCTGATTGCCGGCACATGGAACGGCTTTGTGATTTTCCTCTACCACCTGCTGGCCATCGTCATTGTGTTTGTTTACACCTTTGCCATGAGTTGGCTGGGTTACAAACTTATTGACTGCCTTATCCCCATGCGTGTGTCGGCATATAGTGAAAAAGTGGGACTTGACTTCTCGCAGCATGACGAGCATTACGGACTTGCACACATCGGAGAACGAGAACTGGCAGAATATGAAGAGCATATAAAAGGGAAGATAAATCGTGAAGAATGAGGAGTGAAGGAAATCAACACTCCGATTTAATATAAGCAAACTTCAAGACAACATGAATACAAAGTACATTTTTGTTACGGGTGGCGTGGTTTCATCACTGGGCAAAGGGATTATCTCTGCCAGTATCGGTAAACTGCTGCAGACCCGTGGTTACAAGATTACCATTCAGAAATTCGACCCCTACATCAACATCGACCCAGGCACGCTGAACCCCTATGAGCATGGAGAATGCTACGTGACTGCGGACGGTATGGAGACTGACCTCGATCTGGGGCATTACGAGCGGTTTACAGGCATTCACACCACACGCCACAACAGTATCACCACAGGACGAATCTACAAGACTGTGATTGACCGTGAACGGCGGGGCGACTATTTAGGCAAGACCATTCAAGTGGTGCCTCATATAACTGACGAGATTAAGCGGTGTATGCTTCGTGAGGATGAGCAACAGGAAATGCAACAGGCAGACAGTGGTATGCCGGGAATGGCGCCTGACTTCGTGATTACTGAGGTAGGGGGTACTATCGGTGATATCGAGAGTGCCCCCTTCATGGAAGCTATCCGCCAACTGCGCTGGCAGTTGGGACGCGATGCAGTTTGTGTGCACCTGACTTACGTTCCTTATTTGAAAGCCGCCAATGAGTTGAAAACCAAACCGACGCAACACTCAGTGAAAGAACTGCAGAGCATGGGCATTCAACCGGATATCCTCGTTTTGCGCACGGAAAGACATCTTGACGATTCACTGCTTCTGAAAGTGGCTTCTTTTTGCAACGTCGATTTGGAGTGCGTGGTGCAGAGCGAGGATTTGCCAAGCATTTACGAGGTACCTGTCAGTATGCAGCGGCAAGGGCTGGATGCGGCTATTCTGAGAAAGATAGGAATCCCTGTCGGAGAAACACCCGAAATGAGGCCCTGGCATGATTTTTTGGAACGACGAAAACGAGCCAGCAAGGAACTGTGTATTGCGTTGGTGGGAAAGTACGACTTGCAGGATGCCTACAAGAGTATACTCGAAAGCCTTGACCATGCGGGAACATACAATGACCGCAAGGTGAAGGCTGTATTTGTGAACAGCGAGAACATCAACCGGGAAAACGTCGGTCTGCTGTTACGGAATATGGCGGGTGTCGTTATTTGTCCGGGTTTCGGCCAGCGCGGTATTGAGGGTAAGATCATTGCAGCAGAATATGGCCGCACCCACGACTTGCCCACCTTTGGCATCTGCTTAGGTATGCAGATGATGGTGATAGAGTTCGCCCGCAATGTGCTGGGATACCAGGATGCGAACAGTAGTGAGATGGATGCTCAGACACCTCACAATGTGATAGACATGATGGAGGAACAGAAAAACGTCACACAGATGGGCGGCACGATGCGACTGGGAGCCTACAAGTGTGAATTAGTGAAAGGCAGTCGTGTATTTGAAGCTTATGGGGAGGATACGATGATTAGTGAAAGACACCGCCACCGCTATGAGTTTAACAACCATTACCAGGTGGAGTTTGAGGCGGCAGGAATGAAATGCGTGGGTTTCAACCCAACCTCGGGTCTTGTGGAGATTGTGGAGGTTCCGGAAAAGCGTTGGTATATTGGCACACAATTCCACCCGGAATATTCTTCTACGGTATTGCATCCGCATCCGTTGTTTATGTCGTTTGTAAAAGCTTGCATCGATGGAACAGCTGAAGCATGAATGTGGTGTGGCGATGATTCGCCTTTTGAAGCCGCTGAACTATTACGAACGGAAATATGGCACACGGCGGTATGGGTTGAACAAGCTATACCTGATGATGGAGAAACAGCATAACCGTGGGCAGGAAGGTGCCGGCGTGGCTTGTGTCAATATGGATGCTCCTGTAGGCGAGGAGTATTTGTTTCGTGAACGGGCTGAGGGTAAGGATGCTATCACCGAGGTGTTTAAAAAAATAGAAAATGACACTGAGTTTGATGATGACGCGGCCAACTCCAAACTCTCCATTTTTAACTCTCAACTATTAATGGGCCATTTGCGCTATTCCACTACGGGCAAAATCGGACTTCAATTTGTGCATCCTTTCCTGCGCCGTAACAACTGGAGAGCCAAGAACCTCTGTCTGTGTGGCAATTTCAATATGACCAACATTCAAGAGGTCTTTGAATTACTTACCCGTCAGGGCCAGTCACCGCGTATTTATGGCGACTCATATATCACACTTGAACTGATGGGGCACCGACTTGACCGCGAGGTGGAGCGGAATTACAGGGAGGCTTGTGAAAAAGGATTGGAAGGCTTAGACATTACCTGCTATATTGACAACCATGTGGAAATTGCCAATGTGCTGCGAACGACGATGCCGCACTTTGACGGCGGATATGTGATGTGTGGACTGACGGGTAGCGGGGAGATGTTTGCTGTGCGAGACCCTTGGGGCATTCGGCCAGCATTCTGGTATCAGGACGATGAGGTGGTGGTGCTGGCTTCTGAGCGTCCTGTCATACAGACCACGTTTGACTTGCAAGCCGAGGATATTCAGGAATTGCAGCCTGGGCAGTCGCTTATCATTCATAAGAATGGCGAAAGCCTTCTTCATCAGATTCTGGATGCACAGGAATCATCGGCTTGCAGTTTCGAACGCATCTACTTCAGCCGTGGCTCAGACAGGGAAATATACAATGAGCGCAAACGGTTGGGAGAACAACTCACACCTGCCATCATGCGTGCCATCGGCAGCGATGTGGCTCACACGGTGTTCTCATATATCCCCAACACTGCAGAGGTGGCTTTCTACGGAATGACCGACGGTATCCGGAAACTGAATCATGATGTACGCATCGAAAAGGTGATATGGAAAGACATCAAACTGCGCACTTTTATCAGTGACGGCAGTGAACGCAACGACCTTGCAGCTCACGTTTATGACATTACCTATGGCTCACTCAACCCATATGAGGACAATCTCGTCATCATCGACGATTCCATCGTGCGTGGTACCACATTGCGTGAAAGCATCTTCATGATTCTGGATCGTCTGCATCCCAGGAAAATCGTAATGGTGTCAAGTTCTCCGCAGATTCGTTATCCAGACTACTACGGTATCGACATGTCTCGTCTGGAAGAGCTATGCGCCTTCCGTGCCGCCATCGCACTGCTAAAAGAGCGGGAAATGCTACAGCTGATAGTGGATACTTATCGCAAATGCAAGTCAGAACCATTGGCGGCTAATCATGTACGCGCCATCTATGCACCATTTACTGTAGAGGAAATCAACAGCAAGATTGTGGAGATGCTTCGCCCTGAATGTATGCAATCACAGATCATACTGGTTTATCAAAGCATCGAGGGGCTGCATGAGGCATGCCCTCACCATCATGGCGATTGGTATTTCACAGGCCGTTATCCTACTCCGGGCGGCATTCGAATGGTAAATCAGGCTTTTGTGAATTATGTTGAGCAAGTTTTGAATTTGAAATTATGAGAGAAGCAGGATTAGATAAATCACTCATGTTCGGTCATTCAAACAAACCTGGCCGCTCTTGCTTAACCGCGACTTTGATACTTGAGAATGGTGCCGTGTTTTTGGGCCGCTCTTTTGGATACGAAGGTAATACAGTGGGCGAGGTGGTTTTCAATACAGCTATGACGGGCTATCCGGAAAGTCTGACAGACCCAAGTTATGCTGGTCAGATATTGGTCGCCACCTATCCGCTGATAGGTAATTATGGTGTGCCTGATACAAGTCTGGGTGATGATGGTCTGCCCCTGTTTATGGAGAGTGAGCGGATTCATGCAAAAGCTTTGGTGGTGGCTGACTATAGTGAGCAGAACTCTCATTGGAATTCGAAGGAATCGCTGGCATCGTGGTTGAAACGTGAGAAAATACCCGCTGTTACAGGCATTGATACAAGACGGCTGACAATGATGCTGAGAGAGCATGGTGTGATGAATGGACATATTGTGATTGAGGGTGTCTCTGTGTCGCAACAATTTACGAGACAAGATTATAGCCGCACGAATTGGGTGGAGAATGTGAGTTGTAAGAATGTTGTCACCTATCAACCTGTCATTGAGAAAAAATACCGTGTGGTGTTGGTTGATTGCGGTGTGAAAGCGAACATCATACGTTGTCTCGTCAGACGAGGGATTGAGGTGGTGCGTGTGCCTTGGAATTATGATTTCAATCAGCTGGAGTTCGACGGATTGTTTTTGGCAAATGGTCCTGGTGACCCTGATTGTTGCGAAGTGACTGTAGGGTATATAAGAAGGTTTCTTAATTCCGGAAAGGTTAAACCCTGTATGGGCATTTGTCTGGGCAATCAGTTGTTGGCAAAGGCGGCCGGTGCAAAGACGTATAAATTGAAATATGGCCATCGTTCGCACAACCAGCCTGTACGTAGGGTCGGCACGACACAGTGCTTCATCACCTCACAGAATCATGGCTATGCTGTGGATGACACGACGTTGCCTGCCGACTGGGAGGTGCTGTTCGTAAACATGAATGACGGCTCGAATGAGGGTATCCGCCACAAGACGAATCCATGGATATCGGTCCAGTTCCACCCGGAGGCTTGTTCCGGGCCTGTGGATACAATGTTTTTGTTTGATGAATTTGTAAGTATGTTAGGATGACTGAACAGAAGATAAAAAAGGTATTGCTGCTTGGCAGTGGTGCCTTGAAGATTGGACAGGCAGGCGAATTCGACTACAGCGGTGCCCAGGCCCTGAAAGCCCTGAAGGAAGAGGGCATTCACTCTGTGCTTATCAATCCCAACATCGCCACAGTGCAAACTTCACAAGGTGTCGCCGACACAGTGTATTTCCAGCCCGTACAGACAGAATTTGTGGAACGTGTCATTGAGAGAGAACGTCCCGACGGTATTCTGTTGAGCTTTGGCGGCCAGACAGCGCTGAACTGTGGTGTGGCACTGCATAAGAAAGGTGTGTTGGAGAAATATGGCGTGAGAGTATTAGGCACACCCGTGCAGGCCATCATCGACACGGAAGACCGTGACCTGTTTGTACGCCGTCTCGACGAGATAGGTGTAAAGACAATCAAAAGTGAGGCGTGCGCTACTGTCGAAGAAGTAATGAGGGCAGCCAATGAATTGGGGTTTCCCGTGATTCTCCGCGCGGCATACGCCCTTGGTGGTCTTGGTTCTGGTTTCTGCGACAACGAAGAAGAGTTGCTGGCACAGGCAGAAGAGGCCTTCTCATTCTCGCCACAGGTGTTGGTGGAGAAATCGCTGAAGGGTTGGAAGGAGATTGAATATGAGGTGGTGCGTGACCGCTATGACAACTGTATCACGGTTTGCAACATGGAAAACCTTGACCCGTTGGGCATCCATACCGGTGAGTCGATAGTCGTTGCTCCCTCGCAGACTCTAACAAACAGCGAGTATCATAAGTTGCGCGCGCTGGCCATCAAGATTATACGCCATATCGGAATAGTGGGTGAGTGCAACGTGCAGTATGCCCTTGACCCGCAGTCGGAGGATTATCGAGTCATTGAAGTGAATGCCCGTCTGAGCCGTTCGTCAGCATTGGCATCGAAGGCAACGGGTTATCCATTGGCTTTCGTTGCCGCCAAATTGGGACTGGGCTACGGACTCTTCGATCTGAAGAATTCTGTAACGAAGACTACCAGTGCTTTCTTTGAGCCCGCACTCGATTATGTGGTAGTGAAAATACCACGTTGGGACCTTACCAAATTTCACGGCGTAAAGCGCCAGCTCGGTTCGTCGATGAAGAGTGTGGGCGAGGTGATGGCTATTGGACGCACGTTTGAGGAGGCACTGCAAAAGGGGTTGCGCATGATAGGTCAAGGTATGCATGGTTTTGTGGAAAACCACGAAATCAAGATACAGAACATCAAAACGGCTCTGCATGAGCCGACCGACATGCGTATTTTCGTAGTGTCGAAGGCTTTGAAGATAGGTTATACGGTAGAGCAGATTCACCAGTTGACGAAGATTGACCGATGGTTTCTGCAGAAGCTCAACCATATCATCAGCATCGACCAGCATCTGAAGGAATTCTCCTGGCTGGCCGATGTGGTGACATTCATGGAACCATTAGAATTGATGGAGTATATTGAAGCCCCTGAGTTTGTCAATCTGTTGCGCGAGGCCAAGGTATATGGCTTTTCTGATTTTCAGATAGGTCGCGCCATCGGATTGGAATCTTCAATGTCTATGGGAGAAGCCGGTATGCTGGTCCGTTCTTGGCGTAAAGAATTGGCCATTTTGCCCACTGTCAATCAGATAGACACCCTTGCGGCGGAATACCCCGCACAGACTAATTACCTTTACTTGTCATATCTTTAAAATTTGAATATTATGTGTGGAATAGTAGGATACGTAGGCACAAAGGATGCCTATCCGATTTTGATAAAGGGACTGAAGCGTCTGGAGTATCGTGGTTACGACTCGGCTGGAGTGGCTATGATCAGTGACAGTGGCAGTCTGAATGTGTATAAAACCAAGGGCAAGGTAGACAACCTGACAGAGTATTGCGGTGACAAGAATGTTTCAGGAAACATAGGTATCGCACATACCCGTTGGGCGACTCATGGCGAACCCTCAGCGCGAAACGCGCATCCTCACTACTCGCAGAGTCACAATCTGGCCATCATTCACAATGGCATTATAGAGAACTATGCCGGCATAAAGACGAAATTGATGGAAAAGGGCATAAAGTTTGAGAGCGACACGGATACAGAGGTATTGGTGCAATTGGTGGAATATATCATGGTGAAGAAAAGTCTGTCTTTGCTCGAAGCAGTACAGGTGGCACTGTATCAGGTGATTGGCGCATATGCCATTGCCATCATCGACAAACGTGACCCGAAACAGATTATCGCTGCCCGCAAGCAGAGCCCGTTGGTGGTGGGCATCGGTGACGGCGAGTTTTTTCTTGGCAGCGATGCAAGCCCCATTATTGAATATACTGACAAGGTGGTGTATTTGGAAGATGGCAACATAGCTGTAATACGTTTGGATGCGGATATGAAAGTTGTCAGCATATTGGGCGAAGAGCAAGACTTTGCCATCAAAACAGTAGACATCGACCTCGGGCAGATAGAGAAAGGCGGCTATCGGCACTTCATGCTGAAGGAAATTTTCGAGCAACCCGAATGTCTTACGAATTGCATGCGGGGCAGGATTAATGTGGAAAGTGACAATGTGACGCTGTCGGCACTGATTGACCATCGCCAAAAACTGGTGGATGCCAAACGTATTGTGATTGTGGCTTGCGGAACCTCATGGCATGCAGGCCTTATTGGAAAACAACTCTTTGAGAGCCTGTGCCGCATTCCATGTGAGGTGGAATATGCATCAGAGTTCCGTTACCGGAATCCTGTGGTGACGAAAGATGATGTGGTGATTGCCATCTCACAGAGCGGTGAGACTGCCGACACGCTTGCGGCTATCCTGTTGGCCAAGGAACAGGGTGCCTTTATCTATGGCATCTGTAATACCATTGGCTCAAGTATTCCTCGTGCCACTGATACCGGAACCTATATACATGTTGGGCCAGAGATAGGTGTAGCCTCAACAAAGGCCTTTACAGGTCAGGTGACGGTGCTGTCGATGCTTGCTCTCTGTCTTGCGAAGGAACGTCAGACCATCACGGATGAGTTGTACAGGCTGATGGTCAAAGAACTGACGTTGATACCGGAGAAGATGAAGCAGACGTTGAAAACCAACAAGCAAATAGAACATTTGGCAAGGACTTTCACCTATGTAAAGAACTGCCTCTATTTGGGGCGTGGCTACAATTACCCCTTGGCACTTGAGGGCGCTCTTAAACTGAAAGAAATATCCTATATTCATGCAGAGGGTTACCCGGCAGCCGAGATGAAGCATGGGCCTATTGCACTGATAGATTCAGAGATGCCCGTATTCGTCATAGCTACTCGTGACAGACTGTACGAAAAAGTAATCTCGAACATACAGGAGGTACGTTCTCGTGGCGGCAGGGTCACAGCATTGGTGACAGAAGGCGACGAGCAAATAAGTCAATTTGCTGACTATTTTATCGAACTGCCTGACACTCTCGAGTGTTTCCAGCCACTCATAGCCTCCATCCCATTGCAACTGTTGGCTTATCATATAGCTGTATGCAAGGGCAAGGATGTGGACCGTCCGCGTAATCTTGCAAAGAGTGTGACAGTGGAATAGAAATCAAATAAAAGAGATACAACCATGTGTGGAATCGTAGCGATATTGAACGTTCAGAAGCAGACTCCTGAGTTGAGACAGAAAGCGTTGAAAATGAGTCAGAAAATCCGTCATCGTGGACCTGATTGGAGTGGGATATATTGTGGGGGAGAAGCTGTTCTCGCCCATGAACGGTTGAGCATCGTCGACCCAGAAAGTGGCGGACAGCCATTGTTCTCTCCCGATAAAAAACAGGTACTGGCGGTGAATGGCGAGATTTACAACCATCAGGAAATACGCCGCCGTTTTGCGGGACAGTATGACTTTCAGACGAGGTCGGATTGTGAGGTCATTTTGGCATTATACAGGGAAAAAGGTATTGACTTCCTTGAAGGCCTCAGTGGCATCTTTGCATTTGTTCTCTACGATGAGGAGCGAAATGAGTTTCTGATAGCCCGTGATCCTATTGGCGTGATACCGCTTTATATCGGCTATGACAAGGATGGCAAGGTGTACGTCGCATCAGAACTGAAAGCCCTCGAAAGCCAGTGCGAATATTACGAGCCGTTCTTACCGGGGCATTATTATTGGAGTAAAAAGCCCGGCATGAAGCGTTATTATCGGCGCGACTGGATGCAATACGAAGCTGTGAAAGACAACCCCGCTTCTGTGGATGCAATCCGCTATGCGCTGGAAGATGCGGTGAGGCGTCAGCTGATGTCAGACGTACCCTATGGAGTGCTCCTTTCCGGTGGCCTTGACTCGTCGGTCATCTCAGCAATTGCTGAGAAATACTCCGGTATGCGTATTGAGGACGACTCCCGTACAAGAGCGTTTTGGCCCCGCCTGCATTCGTTTGCGGTTGGACTAAAAGGGGCACCTGATTTGGCAAAAGCAAAACTTGTGGCCGACCATATTGGAACCGTTCACCATGAGATCAACTATACCGTTCAAGAGGGAATTGATGCTATACGCGATGTCATCTATTTCATCGAGACCTACGATGTGACCACAGTTCGTGCCTCCACACCGATGTATCTGTTGGCCCGGGTAATCAAGTCGATGGGTATTAAGATGGTTCTCTCCGGTGAAGGTGCCGATGAGATTTTTGGCGGCTATCTCTATTTTCACAAGGCTCCTGATGCAAAGGCTTTCCACGAAGAGACAGTGAGGAAGTTAGACAAACTTTATCTCTATGATTGCTTGCGGGCCAACAAGAGTTTGTCGGCATGGGGCGTGGAAGGCCGAGTGCCGTTTCTTGACAAGGAGTTTCTTGATGTCGCCATGCGTACAAACCCGACAGCCAAAATGTGTCCTGGGCAAACGATAGAAAAAAAGATAGTGCGTGAGGCTTTTGCCGACATATTGCCCAAAGAAGTGGCTTGGCGGCAGAAGGAACAATTCAGCGACGGTGTTGGTTACTCATGGATTGACACGCTTAAACACATAACATCAGAAGCGGTCTCTGATGAGCAGATGGCTCACGCCGCTGAGCGGTTCCCAGTCAATCCACCGAAAAACAAAGAGGAATACTACTACCGTAGCATCTTTGCTGAGCATTTTCCCAGCGACTCTGCCGCTCTTAGCGTGCCCAGCGAGGCCAGTGTGGCTTGCTCTACCTCCATCGCACTCGAGTGGGATGCCGCCTTCATGAATATGAATGAACCCAGCGGAAGAGCGGTCAAAGGTGTACATGAGCAGGCATATTAATTTTTGGTATGTGAGGTTGCCTCCCAATAAAGTATAATGGTCAAGTAAGAATGGGAAGACTATATACTTTTGAGGGTGTGTCATCATTTTCTAATGAACCCCTTCTAATGAACCCCAAAAGTTGGACAAAATACTTTTGGGGTTCATCGTGATGGACATCACTCATTAGATGAGAGGAGGAAATTTTTTAGTTTGTGATGAGAACAGCTCCATTGCAGGGAATATTGACAGCCATTTGCTGTTTTTTGTTCTGTTTCACTGGTTTGACGTTACCGTTCAGCTCCGCATCATCGGTATAGACGGTGAGAGGTGTGCCTTTCTCAAACATCGGCAGGGAGATGGTCTTTTTCAAAGGCTGAGCCTCAGCATTGATGCCAGCCACGTACCATTTATTGCCGCAACGTCGGGCCATGATGACATAACGGCCGGGATAACCGTCTATGAATTTAACCTCATCCCATGTGGTAGGCACTTGTTTCATGAATTCGACGGCCCAGCCAGGGGCATCGGTCATGTTGTTGGGAGCCATTGCAAAGTGTTGAACCGCACTTTGGAAAAGCACAGCAGTGGCCAAGGCGTATACATCGCTTGTGCGGCGCACCGACCCATGCTGATTGTCAGCATTGTAAAACTTGTTGAGGGTGGAGCCGCCAAAGTCCATCGACCCGACGGTATTGCGGATAAAAGGATGGATGCAGCCATTGCGGGCCTCTGCATCACAGGCTCCTTGTCCAAAATGTAGGTTCTCGGATGCAAGCACGGCTTCTGATGCAAGATAATTGGGATACATCCGCTCCCACCCGCGCGGCAATGTGCATCCATGGAAAATCACCATAAGACCGAAATCGTTGGCGTCACTTAATATGTCTTCATAGAGTTGCATCATCGGCTGTTTGTCACCACCGAAGAAGTCCACCTTGATACCTCTGATGCCTTGTTCCTGCATCCAACGCATTTCCTCACGGCGAATGCGCGGGTTGTTCATCTTGCCGATAGGAGTCTGTGGGGCGTCATTCCATGAGCCGTTGGAGTTGTACCATAAGAAGAGACCTACACCTTTTGTCTTGGCATAGCGGGCCAGTTCACCCATCCGCTCATAACCTATCTGCTTGTCCCAAAATGCATCGATGAGCACACTTTGCCATCCCATGGCGGCAGAAAAGTCGATGTAACGTTTTTGTTCATCGAAATTGCAGCTGGGGTCCATGCCGATAATCCACGACCAACTGCCTTTGCCGTAGACGAATTGCTGTGAGGGCTTGTATTTCTGCTCCACCAGATCGAATGGCACAGTGGTTTCCACAATGTTGGCAAGCGGTCCCAACGTGATGGTCCGCCAGGGTGTGCAGCCAGGCAAAGAGATAGAAGGCGTCACGGAGCCGACCCCGTTTAATTCGCCTGTTTGAGGAAAACCTATGCAGTAGGTGCTTCCTTCTTTATGAAGCAGGCGGCAACCCACATAACCTCCATCGGTGCCCGTTTCACTGATGAGAACCCAATTTGTGCCTTCTGGAGCTCGAAACAGGCACGGGAAGGTGTAACCCTCACCCCATCCGTTCTTTCCTATCGGCTCATCACAGGTGTAGGGTGTCTCATAACTGGGTGAGGTGCGGGCAAATCCACCCATGGGTTTTGATTGCGGACAGAGAAAGGTGGTGCTGCCTTCGGGCAAGACAAAATAGCTGGTTTCTTGTTCTATCACACAAACGCGGCGGTCTCTCCGAGGATACAATACATAGCGGAAAGCAACATCGCGGTCGCTCACTCGGAAAATGATGTCCATCACCGCCTTTCCGTTCTGCTCATACTGAGCCTTGCCCTCTGTTGCCTCGTAGTCCACATGGCTTTGTTTGATGTTAGGCAGCGAGTAACTGTCCCTTACTATTCTGGTCTCGAACCCTTTCTGAACAAGTCCTTGAGTGTAGTCGCCAATGTTGGTCTTGAGTCCCAATGCGGATGGTTTCACCATTTCTTTGCCGTTGTAAGACACTTGATAGCATGGCTGCCCATTGTTCATGCCTATTGTCACAACAATACGCCCGTTGGGGCTGGCCAGTTGGTCGTCTGCTTTCATGCCTATATAACACAATAACAGCAGACAAAGGGTAATGCATCTTCTCATAACGTTTTTTGTTTTTTATTGGTTGTTTTTTAGCTGAGTGCTTAATCAGTAAGGCTCGCATCTGCGTGTTTTATGGCGGAGAATGGACGTTTTTTTATCCGTTTCAGGATTTGGATTCATACGCCATTCTAATGATAAACGGAATTGGTGGCGAAATGTTTCAAGACAAGAGACCTTTTTTGTAATTTGTTATGTTTTTTGTAATGGATATTTTTGTTTCTGAAATGGATTTTTACATCAAAGTCATTTCATTTGTCATAAAATTGTTTTCCGTTACATAGGTCAGATGAAATGAAGTAGAAAGGTTGCCTCATTCGCTCGAACCATTTTCTCGACAGAAATGTGCTTTTTAAAAGCAATTGGACGAAAAACAATTCAGTATGTAAAAACTTGTTGTTTTACTCGGTTTGCATTATCTTTGCACAAAATAAGCTGCATCTCGGGTGATATGAATGTATTTATTTCGTTCTTCTCTCGGTTTGCATTCTCTTTGCATAAGATTGACATTGAAAGTACTATTATCTAATCACAATAAAATATCGTCCTCATGAATAACATGCTTCTTTCTTTGCTGCTCTTCTCTGCTTCGGTCGCTATGGCTCAGCCGCCTGTGATGGAAACGGGAGGACAGCCGATGCCCGATGAGTGGATAGACAAAGACACCGGACACCGTGTGTTCAAACTCACACGACGCGAGGGACGCAATTCCAGTTTCTATTTTCATAACAATCCTTTTATCGGTAATGAAATGGTGTTCCGCGGTGGCAACAAACCTTTCGAAGGCAATGACATGGTGAGCAATGCCGGACCGGCCGACCGTATTCAGATGTATGCTGTCGACCTGCAGACGTTGAAAATACGTCAGCTTACCAATGAGCCTTTCAATGTGGGCACTGAGATTGTCTGTCAGGCCACCCACGAAATTTTCTACCAGCATGGTGACACCGTTTACGCACTCAACACCGACAATCTAAGACGGCGCATCATTGCTGTCATGCCTCCCGCATTACGTGGCGGCATTGTCACTGTGAATTCCGATGGCACTCTGTTGGCTGGAAAACTCGATGATCACGAAGAACGCAGAATCCTGCGTGAACATCCCAAGAAGGGAGATTTTTTTAATCTCATTTTCAATGCACGTCTAAAGAAAACCCTTTTTACCCTTGATACCCGCACTGGAGTGATTGATACCATCTACAGTGAGAATGCATGGCTCAATCATCTTCAGTTCTCACCCACTGACCCCACGCTGCTCATGTTCTGTCATGAAGGTCCGTGGCATGAGGTGGACCGTATTTGGACCATCGATGTGGTGAAGCGCGGGAAACCGCAACTCATTCACAAACGCACCATGTACCGCGAGATAGCAGGCCATGAGTGGTGGGGAGCCGATGGCCAGCACATCTACTTCGACTTGCAGAAACCACGTGGAGAAACTTTCTTCGTGGGAAAGACCAATGTCTATACAGGATTGGAGGAAGACTATGAACTGCAAAGGCATGAGTGGTCGGTTCATTTTGTTTCTTCATGGGATGAGTCTATTCTGGCGGGTGATGGCGGGTCAAAAACATCTGTCGCTCATTCTCCTGAGGGACAGTGGATTTATAAATTCGAGTATGATGGCCCGCGTTTCAAGACCACGCGTCTCGTCAATATGAAGAATCACAACTACAATTTGGAGCCTAATATTCATTTCTCGCCCGACCAGCGTTGGGTTATCTTCCGTGCTAATTTTGAGGGTGTGGAGAATGTCTATGCTGTGGAATTATAGCAGGCTTTTCTGTCGCTTTAAAACGTCTGTGGGCCAAAAAGGCGAAAAAATGAGTCAAAGAATTTTCCAATTTGATTTATATTCGTACCTTTACGGCCACTTCGTAATTGTTCAACAATTCTAAAAGACAAAGGTAATGAAAAAACTGATTGGTTTGGTGATTGTATTGGGTGTCGCTATCTTGATGACACTGACAGTGCCTGACAAGAAAGCCCATAAAGAAGCCATGATGAAGGCTATAAAGGAGTATGTCGACGAAGAAGCTGCTGAAAAGGGCATCGGCAATGGCGGTCTTTCGCGTTTGGGAAAAAACATAGTGACAAAAGCCATTGAGAGTGTGCTTTCTTCAAAGTTGGAGGAAACCAATTATATCCTGTTCAATACCACCCACATTAAGATGAAGGAGAATGACAAATTGCTCTCTGTGGGATTGTTTGGCCAGGTGATTACTTTCAACAAGGATATGCTGCGTGATGCACTTGAAGAGGCTGCTCAGGAGAAAGCAGAAGCCAAGGCTGAAAAGAAACGGCTCAAAGATGAAGCCAAGGCTGAAAAGAAACGGCTGAAAGCTGAGAAAAAAGCAGAGAAAGAACGGCTGAAGGCCGAGAAGAAGGCTGAGAAAGAACGGTTGAAGGCCGAGAAGAAGGCTGAGAAAGAACGTCAGCGCGAAATTCGCCAACAAGAGAGGGAAAAACAGCAAAAAGCCAAGTAAGCAGCCTGTTCGCTACAAGATGTAAATATGGGGTTTCGTATGTCGGATAAGATAACTGAAACACTTCAGGCTTGGGCGCAGAAGGAAGGCATGCAGGAGTTCATTCGCTTTTGTGTTGTGGGCATTGTCGCCACTGTGGTCGATGCTGCCATTTTCTACACTGTCAGATGTTTTGCACCTTATCAGATAGCACTCATCAGCGGCTATCTTATCAGTCTTGTGTTCAATTATTTCTTTACCGTGCGGTGGACTTTCCGGGCCCGCCCTACGGTTTCGAATGCCGTCGGAGTGCTGTTCGCCCATCTGTTCAACCTTTTTGTGGTGAGGATGAGCTTAATGTTCTTTTTCATCCATGTATTCTCACTCCCTGACAGGATAGCCTACCTGCCCACATTGGCCATCTCTATGTTTACCAATTTCCTGATTGTGAAGTTTGTCGTTAAAAAGTTCAGCTGATGGAAGTAAAAAAAATCTTGCGTAGGGTGACAGTGGAGCATATAACGGTTGCGGTATTGTTCATTGCTGTATGGGTGGTAATAGGGCGGCTTACCAATGAACCTGTGCCCAAACGTTGCTTCGTCTATGCTGTGTTGTTGCCTTTCGCTTTGGCGTTAGCATGGCATCATACACTTCCAGCCGACAGGCGCATGCGGATTTATTCGTCTGTCTTGGCGTTTTTTTTCGCGCTTTGTTGCACATGGGGCTACAGTCTGTTCAAGTCGTTCGACCTGCAGATGTGCTGGGGCACGTTGTCGCTTTTTGTGCTTTGGGTGGTAAAGATGGGGGTATATACCTATATGTTTCGCTCTTTCATACTTTGCATCTTCTCCCGACTGCGCCGACCTGGTGCGGGTGAGGGCGCGCCTGTGTTTTGGAACATCTCCGACCGGCTGCTTTTCCTGCTCTTTTTCTGTTGCCGCATTCCGTATCTCATAGCTTATTATCCATGTCTCTTCGATTACGATGGTGCTGTGTCGCTTAGTAGTTTCGGAGAGGGGCGTGAACTGTACGACCACCATCCTTTTCTGGTCACTTGCTTGCAGAAAACCTTCTTTGAAATCGGGCAGTTTTTGGGAAACCCCTCATTGGGCATGGCATTGTTGTCACTGCTGTTCATGGTTTTTGCCTCGTTCATATTGGTCTATTTGGTCAGAGTGTGCGGACGCATTGGAGCTCCTGTCTGGACGCAGAAGACGTTGGTGGTGGTTTATGCAGTGCTGCCACTTTTCCCTTTGGTCAGTATCTACGACACCAAGGATGGTTTCTTCACCTATTTCATTTTGCTCTTCGTGCTTTCGCTGCTCCATTTGCTTACCGATTATCGTCGTGAGGGGCATCTCGACCGCCGTATCCTGATGATACATGGTGTCGCGGCTTTGTTGCTGTGCCTCTCACGTCATCAGGGTATTTATTTTGTTGTGGCGCAGTATGTGGTCTGTCTCTTGGCCTGTTGGCATTCCCGTAAGGAATGGTCTTCGGTCTATCTGCCTGTTATGGCAGCCTATTTCTTGGTAGTTCATGGTTTCTATCCTCTTATTGGGGTGGCCCCGTCGAGCAAGCATGAGATGCTAGGCACTCTCTTCCAGCAGTCGGCCCTCTGTTTCATAGAGTATCCGGCGGAGGTTTCGGTAGAGGAACGCGAGGCCTTTGAAGGGGTGCTCAAAATACGGATTGACACTTTGTCCCCCCAGGCTTACGACTATCATGTCACCGATGCTGTCAAGGTGCATTACCGTTTCAAACCGGTCGAGAATTGGTCCGTGCGGAATCATTTCTCCCAGGAGACAGAACACAAGGCCATTTCGGCTTACCTGCGTTCCTGGACGACCACGTTTTTGCGCCGGCCGGGAACTTGTGCTTTGGCCAGTCTCAATCTTTTCAACGGTTTTTTCTACAACACAGGCGGAATATTCTATATTGAGTCATGGCACGACTGCCCATACCTCCTGCCTGAGTATCGTTTCGACCGGTGTGACAAGTTCTATGGAATCACCAACCGCCTTTTCAACCAATTGTCGCGCCTGCCGCTGCTCGAGTTCTTTTTTGCCAAGGCATATTACACATGGCTGTTCATTTTTGGTTTGGCCGTCGTTCTTTACAGGAGAGATGCCAAGGGATTCACTGCGTTTCTGCCGCTCTTCCTCAGCGTAGCTCTCTTCCTTATCAGTCCCACTGCAACCTACCGCTACTCACTGCCCCTTGTGGCATGTGCGGCAGTCATAATCATATACTTAAAATACCAGATATATGGAGGAAAACAAAAATAGAATTGCTGTTCTTGTACCTTGCTACAATGAGAGCAAGACCATTGCGAAAGTGGTGGCCGACTTCAAGGCTGCCTTGCCCGAAGCCACCGTGTATGTCTATGACAATAATTCCACCGACGGTACCGACGAAATTGCCCGTCGTGCAGGTGCTGAGGTGAGATACGAGCATCGGCAGGGTAAGGGCAATGTGATTCGCTCCATGTTCAGGGACATTGATGCAGACTGCTATCTGATGATTGACGGCGATGACACATATCCTGCCGACCATGCCCGTGAGATGTGCCGTTTGGTGGTGGAGGAGGGCTGCGACATGGTGATAGGCGACCGTCTGTCGAGTACCTATTTTCAGGAAAACAAACGTCCTTTCCACAATTTCGGCAATGTCCTGGTGCGTAAGCTCATCAATTATATCTTCAAGAGCAATGTGAAAGACATCATGACTGGCTACAGGGCTTTCAGCCGGCAGTTTGTGAAGTTTTTCCCCGTCCTTTCCAGAGGATTTGAGATTGAGACAGAAATGACCATCCATGCGCTCGACAAGAATTTTTACCTCAGGGAGATTCCGGTGATGTACCGTGACAGACCAGAAGGAAGCGTGTCGAAACTCAACACCTACAAGGACGGCTTTAAAGTGCTGCTCACCATCTCACGCCTTTTCCGCGACTACAAACCGTTTGCTTTTTTCTCCATTTTTGCTGTGTTTTTCTTGCTTGTGGGGGGTGTTCTGTTCGTGCCTGTACTGGTTGATTATCTGCATACCGGGTTGGTGCCGCGTTTCCCCACGCTTATTGCATCGGGATTCCTTGTCGTGGTGGGCCTGCTGTTTTTCTTCACTGGATTGGTGCTCGAGGTGATTGGCAAGAAACACAGACAGCTGTTTGAGATTCTTATGAACAAGGGGTGATAATCCAACTCTCTCTGATTATTACAAGCCGGTCTGTCCTTTTTTTCAGGGACAGACCGGCTTGTACTGATATTGACGACTGCTCAGAGTAGATTCCGCTCTTGTAAGAGCCTTTCCAGCAGTGGCAGGTCTTCTTTGTATGTCACTTTGATGTTGCTGGCCTCGCCCTCTACCACATAGATGGGCTCATCAGGCAGGTAACGGCTCACTACGCCGCAATCATCGGTGGTCACGAAGTCAGGGTCACGAAGAGCGATGTCGTAGGCCCGTTTGATGGTGCCGCGCCAGAAGGCTTGCGGGGTCTGTGCGTTGCGTAGTGTGTTTCTTGGCGGAATGGAGCGTATGCAACCATCTTCGTCAACTTGATAAATGGTGTCGGTAGTTTTCACTGCCACTGCCACCGCATGGTAGCTGTAGAGTGCAGCTAAGCAGTCGTTGATGATACGGTCGCTTACCATGGGCCTGACAGCATCGTGTAGCAACATGCGGTCGGCATCGTCAGTGTAGGCGTTGATGGCATTCAGGCTTGAGTCGTAGCGTTCTTTTCCTCCGGGCAATATCTTTCTCACTTTGGTGTATCCGTTGTTGGCTACCATGTCCTCCACCATGCCTATGTAGTCTTTTCTGATTACAATGGCTATCTCATCGATGTTGGTGTTGTGCTCAAAGGCTTCAATCGAGTGTTCCAAGATAGTCTTGCCACCTGCTTTCAGAAATTGTTTGGGCAGTGCGCCGCCAAGCCGGGTGCCGCTGCCTCCTGCGAGGATGACTGCTATGTTCATGTTCGTATGTGGTTGGGATATCAGGGTTTTAGGGCTGGTTTTAATTCATCGGGCGACTCCTTTGTAAAGAGGTTGGTTGCGGGAGCCTCTTTCTCAAACAGGTCCTGCACGGTGCTCAGTTCTATCTGGGTAGTAGGATTAAAGGCTATACTCCGCATGTAGGTCAGCAGCGAGGTACGCAACTGCCGTGCTGCCACACGCCGTAGCAAGTCGCTGCTTATGTCGAGTGAGGTCATCAACAGTTTGCCCTCGCCCACACGAGCCTCAAACAGCATGCCCAGTTTGCGGCTGAGGTGCCATGTGTCGATAGGCTGTACGATGGGTTGAAAGTCTTCAGGAAACTCGCTCATGTTCATCACTTGCGCGCGGTTCACCAGTTCCCACCACTGCACGTCCTGCCACTGTTCAGTTGGGAAAAGGTTGAAGGCAGGGTGTTCTTTCTCTATATAGCAACCGGTGGTATGTGGGGGACGCATCTTGAACCAGCTTGTGTTCCAGAACACGGGGAGATAATGGTGTTTCACGTCATTGCCGTAGGTCACCTTTCCGGCGGCGCAGAGCAACACTTTGCCGCCGCTGTCCAGACGGGCTATAGCGGTGGAGTCGAGTTGGTCGCATACATAGATGCCGGTAGTGTCCTCGCGGGTGCTGTTCTCAGGATACACATAGAAGTCCCAGCTATTTCGATGACCGTCTATCTCTGCGGTCAATGTCAGGCGGCACGGAGCTTTCACCGTGCTCAGTTTCTGCCTTACGGTCACGATATCGGCGGTCTTGCCAGGGAGGAAGGTGGAGTTTAGGGAGCGTTCTGTGAATCCTTCTACCCGGTAGGTGAGCGAACTGTTCTCAATTGTGTCGCCGGTGGCATTGTATAGGTCGATGGGTATCTCGAGAGTCTCGTTGGTGGTGTATACGAATTTGGGGAATTTGGCCAGAGGTACCAACTCGCTGCAGAAACTGCGCCATGTGGCAGCGTCGCAGTATCCTTTCTCACGCCAGTGCACATTGAGAACACCCACTAAGGCGGTACCCTGTCCGCTGTAGTCATTGAGTCCCAATAGTTCGAATCCAGCGTAGTCGGGTGTTCTCAAGTTGCGTTCTATGTCATATTTGTAGGCCAGCGTCTGTAGACGACCGCTGGCATCCAGAAACTTGCGTGCCCGGCTTCCCATGCCGTTCTCTATGAGCAGGTCTTCGAATATGTCGAAGTTACGTGGCTTGTATGCGCCATTGTAGTCGGAGCGCTCGTCAAAGTCTGGGAAGGCACACCATTGCCCCACCTCATGGGCCAAGATGGGTGAATTGTTCTCGTTTTGGTTTCCAGTGGGCTTGAAGTTGCGGGGTTGCAGTATCTGGTCATAGTAGTCGTCGTCGGAATGAGGAGCTTTTTTGTCCCAGTCCAGACCGCGTGCACCACCTTTCACATGAAACTCGCTGCCGTCGTCCCATGCCCATCCGCCGCCTACTGAGGCGGCGCAGTAGAGTCGGGTGCTGTCATACTGGTGCATGGTTTTCACAAAATCGTTGCCCCATGGCACCCAGTTGCCTGCAGGCTCGTTTCCTGCAGCCATGAGCACAAATGATGGATGATGCCCGTAATGGTCTACGATGTCCTTGCACTCTTGCAGAAGGTATTCGTCGATGGGCATCCTGCTGCGCAGTTTCACTCCATGATTGGGCCATGATGGGCCTTCGGGTTGCAGGTAGAATCCCACCTTGTCGGCAGCGGTAAAGGCGGCCTCCGGAGGGCAATAGGAATGGAAGCGCATCATGTTGAGACCGTAGTTTCGGCATTGTCTGAAAACTTCTTCCCAGGAGTCCACATCTGTGGGGGGATAACCAGTTTCAGGGAAGCAACAGTTGCCCACAGTGCCGCGCATCCATATTGCAGTGCCGTTCAGTACAAATTGGCGGCCTACGGCCTTTATCTCTCTGACACCGAAAGGGATATGGGTAGTGTCTCCATCGATTATTGCAGCCAAATGGTATAGGTTGGGATGGAACTCGTCCCACAACTGCATGTTGCCGTGCAGGTCTACCTCAACACTTACTGCCGAGTCGGCTTTGGTCAAGTGTATCGGGTCGGGGGCGCGCAGTGTCTTGCCGCTGGGGTCGGTGAGTTCAAAGTGCAGGTTGCGGAGGTTGGGCACATGTGTTTTGACTTGCTTCTTCAGAGGGTTTGAACCGCTCAGGTCGCCCAAGGTCAGATTCACGCTCACTGTGCTGTCGGCGATGTGTGGCACGACACGGTATCGCATAATGCCTTTGCCGGGCCTCGACTGTAGTTCTATCTTGCCAACGATGCCGTTCCAGTTGCCTTGGGTCTGATCGGTTACACTATGCGAGTCTTGTCCCACACACACACGGTCTATCCCGTTGTACACCTTTACAGCTATTGTGTTTTGACGACCGAAGCGCACATAATCGGTGATGTCGTACTCATGGGCTACGCTCAGACTCATGCGGTGTCCCACTTCCAGACCATTTACGAAAAGTGTGGTCTCTATGTGGGGACGCTCTAAATAGAGCACAACACGCCGTTTGCGCCATGTCTTGGGTATATTCACGTTTTTACGGTACCATGCTGTGCCAACATAGTAGCGGTCGGGGGTGAGACAGAAAGGCAAAGACACATTGCCAGGTTGGCGGTACTTCTCCATGTGGGGATTGAAGAAGAAAGATGAGTCATAGATGCTTGCTGTCCAGCGGGTGTCGACGGTTACCTTGTCGCCAAGGTGGTTGGTGAGCATTGAACCCGGCAGTTTGATGCGTTGTCGCAAATTTGCGTTTGGGCCCATGTTGTTCTCACGGTCGGTGTCGAAATGCCATATTCCGCTCAGGTCAATGTGCTGTGCCTGTACTGAAAACCTTGTGAAAAGCAGAATCAGGAGTACTGCTGTCCGAAGTGGAGAAAGGTTGAAAGATTTTTTTTCCATATCATCCGCAAAATTACAGAATTTTATGAACAATTTCACTTTTATCCATACACGTTTGGATTATTTTAAGTATTTTTGCAGCATAAACAATTTGCGGTGATGTTGATTCGCCGTATTATCTTAATTAAATCTTTCTATGATGCAAAAGCGAATTCTCTTCTTGGCAGCCTCTTTGCTGGTAATTACCATGCAAGTGATGGCTCAGGTCACCACATCGTCAATGAGTGGTAAGATCACCCTCAAGAGCACTGGCGAGACGGTCATTGGGGCAACAATCATTGCCGTACATGAGCCGTCGGGCACCAATTACGCCTCCGTTTCCAATGCCAATGGACGTTTCAATATCCAAGGTATGAGGGTGGGCGGCCCTTATCGTGTTTCTGTGTCTTATATCGGATTCACCACACACAATCTATCTGGTATCAATCTCTCGCTTGGTGAGGACTATATCCTCAATGTGCAACTATCTGAAGACGAATCGCTTCTCGATGAGGTGGTAGTGAGAGGAAAGGGCTCTCGATTCGCCGGTGATAAGACAGGCGCCTCCACCAACATCACCAATGCACAAATCATGGAGATGCCTACAGTGAGCCGTAGCATTACTGATTTCGTGCGCATGTCACCCTATGCAAGCGGCATGAGTTTCGCAGGAGCCGACGGACGCTCCACCAACTTCCGTCTCGATGGTGCTGATTTCAACAACAACTTCGGTCTTTCCTCCTCACTGCCAGGCGGCGGAACGCCGATATCTATGGATGCCATCGAAGAGATGCAGATGGCTGTTACTCCTTTTGATGTTCGTGAGACCAATTTCGTGGGAGGATCTGTGCACGCCATCACCAAGTCGGGTACCAACACCTTAAAAGGTACGGCTTATGTTTACTACAACAATGAGAACATGCATGGCAACCGTGTGGATGGCCAGACCATGGCCGACCCGGGACGTGACCGCCTTACCACTTACGGTTTCACCTTGGGTGGCCCGATTATCAAGGACAAACTGTTCTTTTTCGCCAACTACGAGCATGCCTTTAAGCCCACTGTGGTAAGCCGCTGGAGAGCCTCTGACAATGGCGTGGCCAATCCCACCGAGTACATATCGCGCACTACAAAGAGCGATATGGAGACTGTACGCAATTTCTTGGCCGAGAACTATAACTACGATACAGGTTCTTATACAAGCTTCCCTGCCGATGAGACCAATGACAAGTATCTGGTCCGTCTCGACTGGAACATCACCAACAACCATCACCTGGCATTGCGCTATAGCCATACGGTGAATGAGTATTGGTCACCTTGCAACAATTCATCGGCCGATGTGGGAACCCGTTTCACTGGTAACCGCGTGTCACAGTACTCCATGGCTTTCGCCAACAACTTCTATTCGATGCAGAATAAGATAACCTCGTTCTCGGCCGACCTCAACAGCCGTTTTGGCAAGAACATGAACAACCAGTTTATCGTTACTTATTCTGATATTAGAGATGAACGCGGAAGTAACTCATCCCCATTTCCCCACATCGATATCCTGGCCGGTTACACCACCACAGCTGATGGTACTGTCACACAGACACTGGAACCTTACATGAGTCTTGGCTATGAACTCTTCACATGGAAGAATGCAGTGAAGAACCAGGTGCTTACCGTCAACGACAACTTCACCTATTACCTCGGTGCTCACAAACTCACTGCCGGATTCGGATTTGAGCATCAGATGGCTTTGAATGCCTACATGCGCAATGGTACCGGCTACTACCGCTACCGCTCACTCGACGACTTCCTCACGGGAGCCGCTCCTGAGTCTGTTAGCCTCACTTACGGCTACTCGGGCGACAAGAATCCTGCCGCCGAGGTGAACAGAAATCAGTATGGACTCTATTTCCAGGATGAGTGGAGCGTGCTGAACAACCTCAAGTTGACCGCTGGCATCCGTTTTGACAATATCTCTTATAATGATGATGATATCATGCGCAACAATGCCATCTATGAGGTTGACTTCGATGGCCGCCGTATAGATACGGGCAAATGGCCCGACACCAATATCCAGGTTTCACCGCGTTTGGGATTCAATTGGGATGTGTTCGGTGACAAGTCGCTCAGAGTGCGTGGAGGTACCGGACTCTTTGCCGGCCGCCTTCCCCTTGTGTTCTTCACCAACATGCCTACAAACTCGGGTATGGTGCAGAATCTCGTCACTGCCACTACACGATATAAGAACGGCGTGGTCACCTCTCGCGACGAACGCCTCGACAAGTTTGCCGGTGGCATCGTGACCGATGTCGACAAGATGATTGAGCTCCTCGGCACTCCCACCACCATCACGCCTGCCGATGGTGTAAGACCCAGTGCTCTCGTGGGTGTAGATAAGAACTTCAAGATGTCGCAGGAATGGAAAACCTCTCTCGGAATCGACTATCAGGTGCCGGTGTCATTCCCGTTCACCATCACGGGTGAGATTATCTATACCGATATGCTCAAGGATGTATGTCTGAACAACTGGAATATCAAGGAGCCGGACGGATCGTGGGGGCATCTCTCAGGTGCTGACGACCGTATGGTCTATCCCAAAGACTATGTCTATCACTCCGACGTGACAACGGCATGTGTGCTTTCCAACACCAGCAAGGGCTATGGTTGGATAGCCAACCTTACCGTCAACGCTGAGCCTGTGAAGAACCTGCGCCTTATGGCATCTTATACTCACACCGTGCGCAAGGAGGTGAGCGGCATGCCAGGCAGTAACGCCAGTTCAGCATGGTCGTCCCTCTATACGGTCAACGGTCCGAATTTCTCCTCGCCTCACAATACCAGCAATTCCATTCCCGACCGTGTCATAGCATCCGCATCATACAAGTATGGCAAGGAACATTTCTCCGTATTCTATAGTGGATACAGTCCTTCCGGTTACAGTTTCTACTACAATGGCGATATCAACGGTGATGGCATTACTTACGACCTTATTTATATACCGCGTGATGACAGCGAGATTCACTTCACCAACGAGGCCGACCGTCCCAAGTTCTGGGCATTCGTCAATCAAGACAAGTATCTGCGCAACCACCGTGGACAGTATGCCGAGGCTTACAGCGCACGAGCTCCCTTCGTGCACCGCTTCGATGTGCACTATGCACACGACTTCACCCTCAAGGTGGGCAACACCCGTCACACTCTGCAGCTCATTGCCGATATTGACAACGTTGGCAATATCTTCAACTCCAAATGGGGTGTGAACTCCAATATGTCGTGCAGCCAGAACGGTGCATTCCTTAAAGTCGACAAAGTTGATGCAAACGGTGTGCCCTGGTTCTCAATGCGTAAAAACACCGATGGTTCTGATATCGTCAAGACGTGGGATTACAACCATAGTTATGGACAATGCTGGAAACTCCAGATTGGCGTGAAGTATTATTTCAACTAAACACAGACAAAGATACAGTATATAAAAGATAATGAAAAAAATCTTTCTGGCCATCTCCGTGGCCGCATTGTGCTTCACTTCCTGTACAAAGGAAAAATTCCAAATTAATGGCCAGATAAGCCAGGCCGCCGATTCCATCCTCTACTTTGAGAACATGGCGCTCGACGGACCGCAGGTGGTCGACTCTGTCAGACTTGATGCAGAGGGTAACTTCTCTTTCAGTGGTGTTACACCAGGAGCTCCCGAGTTTTATCGTCTGCGTATTGCCAACGAAATCATTAATCTTTCGGTCGACAGTACAGAGCATATCACCGTCAAGGCTGCCTATCCCGCTATGGCCTCACAATATGAGGTGGAGGGTAGTGAGGATTGTGCCAAAATCAAAGAACTTGCACTTAAACAGATGAATCTGCAGGCACGTGCCCAGGGTATTCTTCGGGCACCCGACTTAAGTGCCCGTGCCGTGCAAGACAGTGTGGAGCGTATCATTGCCGCCTATAAGGCTGAGGTGTGTCGCGACTACGTGTACCGTGAGCCTATGCGTTCCTATAGCTACTTTGCCCTCTTTCAGGGCATAGTGGTGGGCAATACTTATCTTATGGTGTTCAATCCACGCCGTTATGTGGATGATGTGAAGGCTTTTGCAGCTGTGGCCACTTGTTGGGACCAGTTCCATCCAGGCTCCACCCGGGGCGAGAATCTTCACAATATTGCCATTGAGGGGCAAAAGACCCAGCGTATAGTCCAAGCTCAGGATGCTGAGTGGGAACTTGACCCCAACAAGGTGACTGTGGCCACTCTTATTGAGATAGCTTTGCCAGACAACAGAGGACAGGTGCGCCGTCTCACCGAACTACAGGGCAAGGTTGTGTTGCTCGACTTCCATGTCTTTGCCTCAGAGGGTAGTGCGGCGCGAATTTTGCAACTTCGCGAACTATACAACAAATACCATGACAGGGGATTGGAAATCTATCAGGTGAGCCTTGATGATGATGCCCATTTCTGGAAGACGCAGACCGCCGCTCTGCCTTGGATATGTGTTCGTGACGACCAAGGTGCCAGCCAGTCGTATTTCCTCCAAGTGCAGAGCCTGCCTGCCGACTATATCATTAGCCGTGACAACAGTGTTGTGATGGGACCCGCTCAAATCAAAGATTTGGATGCCGATATCGCACGCTATCTGTAGTTTGCTGCTTATTGCCTTTGGACTTGTGTTGCCGCAAAGAGCTGCTGCCCAACGCTTCAATGTGCGCACTGTGAGCGACAGTCTCTCCTATATAGAATTGTATTGCGACAGTACTACTGACTGCTGGCCACTTCACTTTCCCGTATATGGGTGGTGCACTGGCGATGTCAATGACGACGGGGTGGAAGACGTGCTCGTAGGAGTGGTCAAGACCACCCGTTTCGACCCGGTTTCAGCCCGCCGTCTTTTTATTTTTAAAAATCTTGACGGCATGATTCGCCCGCTTTGGATGGGCAGCCGCCTGGGGGGCGTTCTTGAGGATTTCCGGTTCAAGGGTGGAAAAGTGTGGACATTGCAATCTACCGCCGACGGTCTTTATGTCGTCCTTGAACACCGATGGAGGGGCTTTGGCCTTGGAGCGGAACGCTTCATTGTCAAAGGGGTTGCCAAGGAGGAAGCTCACCGTATCTTCTATGGTAGTGATTATTAACTATTTTTCAACACGACTATGAAAAAACTGTTTGCATTCATCTGCTTCATTATGTGCATCACCATGGTTCATGCTCAATATGATGAGTATGAAAACAGACCTGTCAAACCTTTCATCCTGCCTGGCAAGGGCAATATCAATGTTGAGAAACTCAATAAGAATCTGGATTTCAACATGGATATCTCACAACTAAACCTTGCTGAGCTGAGAGTGCTCCGAAATGCCATCCCGGCAAGGAAGGGTTATGTTTTCAGCAGTTCTGAATTACGTGGCATCTTCAACACTACATCCTGGTATGAGAAGCTGTGTTGGGAAAAATTCAACTGGGAAACAGAAACACAACCCGCTGTGAAGTACACTGCCAAGGAGACGGCTTTCATGAATCGGCTCAAAGCACGTGAGGATGAACTGCGCAAAAAAAACTTTCAGACCACTCAAGGAATTGTTAATCTTGACAACCTGATAAATCCTTTCCAGATAGAGAAGATGACGCCTGCGATGCGTTCCATGCTTGCCAAGCAAGGTTTCGGTATCGTGGAGACAGACGAAGAGCAATTGTTCCAAATTTATGAGGCCAATGACTATTCCATGTTTCCGAGTTTTGTCACTACTGACCTCTATCTGCAGGCCTATCATCTCTTCTTTGACACCATGCTCCGGAAATTGGAGGAGACTACCCTCGGCAAGAAAATGGAAAATCTCAACCAATTGTTATACAAGGAGATGACGGAACGCGCCAATAATGCATCCAAAAAAGAAATCAAGGAGGCCGCACAGTGGAATGCCGCTTTCTTTGGCGTGGCCTACGCACTCTTTGGCGCAAAACAGTTGCCTCCGGTAGCACCCGAGTTGAAAGACATGGCACAAGATGAGCTCAATCATGTCATGGCGAGCGAGAACAGTGTTTCCATGTTCCTTGAATTGCCTAATGTACAGTATCCTTACAGCCTCTTCCGTCCGCGAGGCCATTATACCCGCAGCGAACAGTGTAAACGCTATTTCAGGGCTATGATGTGGCTGCAGAATGTGCCTTTCCGCACAGACAAAACACATCACATGTTGCGTGCGGCCATCATTGCCGATGCAGTGAGCAAAAATGCTTCCATCCGCTCCGCCTACCAAACGGTCGACGAAGTCATTTCTTATCTTATGGGTGCGCCTGATAATGTCACTATCATGCAGGTGGCTGACATTATGAAAAAGGGCGGCTACACGGTCGACCAATTGGCAGCCAAAGCCAATATACTGGAACAATTCAGCAAAGAGGTGGATGCAGTGGCTGAGAAACAGACACGCATACGACCCTATTTTGAGCGCAGCGGACACAACAAAGTCAATTTCATGCCGCAACGCTATCAGCCCGATGCTGAAGTGATGCAGGAGATGTGCGACTATGTCAACAATCCCACCAAGCGTGATGTTCCCAAAGGACTCGACGTGATGGCTGCTTTTGGCAGTTCGGCCGCTGAGCGTGTCCTGCTCAAAGAACTTAATGAAGGTTCGCGTTGGGAAGGTTTTACCCCTGCCTTGACAAAAATGAAAGGCATAATGAAGGGTACTGACTGGTCAGCCTCTATCGCCACCCGATGGATGGATGCTCTTAACACACTCAACAACGCCAAAGACAGCCGATATCCTTATTTTATGAAGACACAGGCCTGGGATAAGAAAAACCTCAATGCCTCGCTTGCCAGTTGGGCTGAGTTGAAACACGACGCTATCCTCTATGCCAAGCAGCCTTTTGCTGCCGAGTGTGGTGGCGCATCGCTCCCCGTTCCCATAGTGAAAGGATATGTGGAGCCCAATGTGAGCTTCTGGCGTAAGGCAGTCACTCTTTTCGATGATACACAGAACCTTTTCCGTCGCCATGGTCTTCTTACCGACGATATCAGCAATGTTTGCAACCCCATGCGCGAGGAAGCCGAGTTCTTCCTTAACGTCAGTGAGAAGGAATTGGCTGGAAAACCGCTTGATCAGGGTGAGAATGAACATATCCGTTACATTGGAGCTACTTTCGAGAATATTTCCCTTGACCTGGTGAAGGAGAAAGACACGTTTCTCTCTGGCTGGTCTGATGTTCAGGGTACTGACAAGAAAATAGCCATCGTGGCTGATGTCTACACTGCCAATGGCTTCAACAATCCGGAGCAGTCGGTACTCTTCGAGGGCGTGGGACCCGCCAATGAAATCTATGTGGTGGTTGAGATAGAGGGTTACCTATACCTTATGCGTGGTGCCGTGTTCTCGTACCGTGAGTTTAAGCGTCCTCTCAACAATCAGCGTATGAATGATGAGGAGTGGCAGGAGCATTTGGAGAAATATCCTGATACAGGAAAACCTTCCTGGATGAATGAAATCATCATCCCTCCGGCAGGTGGAGAGAAACCTAAGCCCAATGAGCGAATTTTCTATAGCACAGGTTGCTAAACGCCTTTTTGTAATACTGCTCCTGACTATGGTGTCGGGAGCAGTTTTTTCCCTTGGTCCCCTCCATGCAGACAATGAACATGGGGTAGGGCTTCATGATGCTGAAGTTTCTTCTGACGACACACTCACCCTTGTGTTCACTGGTGATATCCTTCTCGACAGGGGGGTGCGCGAGTTTATTGACCATAATGGTGTCGAGGCTCTCTTTTGTCATAGTGTTGATTCTCTTTTCCATGCCTCTGATATCGTGGTGGCTAATCTAGAGTGTCCTGCTACGAGAATCAAAGCGCCAGTGCAGAAAATATATATCTTCCGTGGCGATCCGGAGTGGCTGCCGATATTGAAACAGCATGGTATCACCCATCTCAACTTGGCCAATAACCATAGCATCGACCAGGGCCGGGCGGGTCTGGCTGATACCTGGGAGAATATCCTTCAAGCAGGCATGGTGCCGGTTGGTGCCGCACCCACGATGGCTGAGGCTGCCGAGCCAGTACTACTTGCCTCCACGCCAAGACCGGTCTATCTGCTTCCTACTCTACAGATGGCATTGGAGAATTTTGCCTACTTGCCCAACCGTATCAGTGTGAGCAATGAAAGCATTGACAGTTTGGTTTCAAGGGTGGCCCGACTCCGTGAGCAGTGCCCGTCGGCCTATATCATTGTATCTCCACATTGGGGTGGTGAACACACTCTGCAGCCTATCCTGCAGCAGAAACGTGATGCCAAGCGACTTGTTGATGCAGGTGCCGATATCCTTATTGGTCATCATACCCACACCCTGCAGACCATTGACATGTATCATGGCCACAGTATTTATTATAGTATCGGCAATTTTATCTTCGATCAGAATCGCCCCATCAACACTCAGGCATGCGCTGTGCAACTGAAGGTCACTGCTTCTGGTGCTGAGGTCATCACCTTGCCTGTCATTATCAAAAACTGTGTGCCGGTCATGGAAAAAAACACCCGATGATGTCGTACGGTTTTCAAACTTGTATAAACTATGTTTTCATTGATGATAAATACGATGCAAATCCAAATATATGTGCTTGATTTTTTTTCCCAATTCCTTATCATATTCTATGATATTATTCGGAAAATATGAATATATTTAGGGAAATATCGAATATTGGTTTTTTGGTGTTTTTAGATAAATTTGCAACTTGTATAGTAGTGCTTGAACATTAAGGAGATTAATCACTATAATCTCATAGAGATGCCGCAGCTTCCGATTGGACAATGGTGATAATCTCATAATCGTGGAGAATTACGGCTGAAAACACCAGGAATTATTTGGACATCCTTGCATGGAAAACGAAAGAAATATCGTAGATGAAAAAATTATTAATAATCATTGCTGCCGTGATAATGAGCGGCACAATAAAAGCACAACAAGACAGCGCATTCGCCCATAGAAAGAAAGTCGCTGTCGTTTTGAGTGGTGGAGGTGCGAAGGGTATGGCACATATCGGGGCACTCAAAGTGTTGGAGCGTGCCGGTATTCCCATTGACATCATCACTGGCACTTCGATGGGAAGTATCATAGGTGGTCTTTATTCCATTGGCTACAATGCCAACTCGCTCGACTCTATGGTACGTGTGCAGGACTGGAGCTATGTCATCACCGACAAGGAGGACATGACAAAACAAAGCCTAGCCGACCGGAAAAAACAGAACACTTACGTCTTCTCTCGCGGCATCACCATTGGCAAGCGCAACTACAACGATGGTGGCATTATACAAGGCAAGAATCTTGCGGAGTTGTTCCAGCAACTGTGTGTCGGATATACCGATTCGCTCGACTTCTCCAGCGACCTTCCCATTCCCTTTGCATGCGTGGCAACAAATGTCATCGACAACACTGAATATGATTTCCACAGTGGACGTTTGACTCAGGCCATGCGTGCCTCTATGGCCATACCGGCAGCCTTCTCGCCTGTGAGAATCGGTGACATGGTACTGGTGGATGGTGGTTTGCGTAACAACTATCCCGCCGATGTCGCTCGTGAGATGGGTGCCGAAATCATCATCGGAGTTACTGTGCAGGGAGATTCGAAAATGGCCGATGATATGTGGCGCACGATGAGTATCCTCAGTCAAATCATCGATGTGAACTGTAAGAACAAGTATGAAGAGAACTTGGCTATTACAGATTTGCACGTGCAGGTTAACACGAAAGGCTACAATGCTGCCAGTTTCTCACCCAATGCCATCGACACGCTTATTCGACGAGGCGAGGAGGAAGCTATGATTCATTGGGATGAACTGATGGCATTGAAGAAACGTATTGGCATTGATGATACGTTTCACCCCGTTATCCCTCATCCTAAGAACCCGACAATAATGACAGACAAACAGTTTGTCACTTCATACGTTTTTGAAAACATGACACCGCAGGACGAGAAGTTCCTCCGGGAGAAATTTCATCTGCGCAACACTGTAGGAGCGGGTGGAAAATATTCCCGCCCTGTTGGCAAATCCTCTTCCCCGGTTAAGAGCGACAGCATCGACGCCAACCTTCAGCAACAACTTACCACCGCCATGCGTGTCGACTTGTTCTATCAGACCGCTGAGTGCAGGTTGGAGCCGGATGAAACCGGGGTGCGTGTTATTCTCATCGCTGGCCATCGCAAGACCAATCAGGCTTATGTGGGATTGCGATACGACACAGAGGAACACGCAGCTTTGCAGTTGGGTGCCGACTTCCCCATCAAGGCTTCGGTACCTATGAATGCAGATGTGACTCTCAGGCTTGGTAAACGGATGATGGCAAGAGGTGAAATTACTGCACACCCCAGAAGCTTTACCAGTCCGAAATTCACCTATACCTTTAATCGTAATGATGTGGACATTTATGTCGAGGGCGACCTTGACTACAACATTCGTTACAACCAGTTCCAGGCAGAGCTGACTCCTTTCAACTTTAACCTGAGACACTTCAACCTGCAGTTGGGACTGCGATGGGATTACCTACACTACCGCAACAAGTTGGAATCCTCCCAATCCATGAATGTCACACTTGATAATGAGCACTTCTACAGCTATCGGGGCAAGGTGGAATACAACAGTGAGGACAACTGGTATTTCCCCACACGTGGTGCCCGTTTCAAGGCAGAATATGCCTATCTGACCGACAATTTTGTCAAGCTTGATGGCAAGAAGGGAATGAGCGACGTCAATGCCAACTGGCGCAAGTCGTTCACCTTTGGCAGCCGCTTCACCTTCCAGCCGATGTTCTACGGAAGGTTGCTCTTTGGCTCCGTCACTCCCCCCGTATTCGGAAACACCATCGGCGGTGACCGGTTTGAACACTATGTGGAGCAGCAGATGCCCTTTGCAGGGATTGGATACATAGAGTATGTAGAACATCATTTCATTGCCGCCCAGCTTCAGGCACAGCAGCGTATGGGAAACAATCACTACGTTCTCTTACGTGTGGTCGGCGCACAACAGTCAAACCGTCTGAAAGAACTATTCGACCACAAGACATTGTTTGGTTGTCAAGCTTCTTATTATCTCAACACCATGTTTGGCCCAATTGGAGCGTCCATAGGTTACAATAACCGTACAAAAAAACCGTATTTATACGTGAATCTTGGATTTGAATTCTAAGTGTACTGCATGAGTGCTTATTTTATTTCTGATAATAATGTAAAAAATGATACGATAAATGAGAAAAAAATCTATTGTTTCAACTCTTTTCCCGATGAGGACAAGGCCAATAGCATTCAGTCTCCTGCTCCTCTTGCCCATGACCGCCGGAGCGCAACAGGTACTTACACTTGACTCGTGCCGCCAACTGGCTATTACCAACAACAAGCAGCTTGGTGTGGCCCGCGCTCAAAAGGAAATGGCTTCATACGATGTGTCGGCGGCCCGTACAAAGTATCTCCCTCGTGTGAATGCCTTGGCAGGTTATGAACTGATGAGCAAGGAAGTGTCTATATTGAACAACTCGCAAAAGGATGCGTTGAACAATCTTGGCACTACTGCCGCCTCTGGGTTGGGAACCACAATGTCGGACATTCTCACGGGTATGGTCCAGAATGGTACAATAACACCCCAGGTGGCTCAGCAACTCGGTCAACAGATGGGTGCTATCTCCTCGTCAATCGCCACAATGGGCGATAATTTAGGCTCCACCATCCGTCAGGCCTTCCGCACCGATACCCGCAATATCTTCGCCGGCTCAATAATGGTGAGCCAGCCCTTGTATATGGGTGGCAGCATCAAAGCCTTGAACCGTATTGCAGAACTCAAAGCTTCCATGGCCGACAACAATTACGACATGTTGTTGCAGAATGTCCTTTACGAGATTGATGTCACTTATTGGCTGGTGGTGTCCCTCCGTCAGAAGCAGAAGTTGGCTGAAAGCTATCTCGACTTGGTGAAGAAACTGCATGAGGATGTGAACAAGATGGTCAACGAGGGTGTCGCTATCCGTGCTGATGGATTGAATGTGGATGTGCGCGTGAATGAGGCCGAGATGGCAAAGATGCGTGTTGATGACAGTCTTGTTTTGGCCAAAATGCTCCTGTGCCAGCTTTGCGGACTTCCAATGGATACTGAATTTACCCTTTCCGACGAGGGAAAGGAAATCAGTTCCGTCGCCGAGGCTTTGCCTGCTGACGCCGCACCGGCGGTCGACCGTCCGGAACTACGCATGTTGCAGACAGCTGTAGACATTACCGAACAGGCACGGCGCATCGTCACCGCTACTCATTTCCGTCCCCAAGTGGCACTGACTGGTGGATACCTTGTATCCAACCCCAATACGTTCAATGGTTTCGAACGAAAATTTGACGGCGTATGGAATGTGGGTGTCGTCGTGCGCATGCCCTTGTGGGAATGGAATGAAGGCCGTTACAAACTCGCCGCCACGCGTGCTGCCACAACGATAGCAAAACTCGAACACAGCGACTTGGAGGAAAAAGTCAATCTCCAGATTGAACAAGAACGCTTCAAAGTGCGTGAGGCTTACCGCCGCCTGGAGCTGTCGTCCAAGCATGTGGCCAGTGCGGAGGAGAATCTCCGTTGCGCATCCCTTGGCTTCCGTGAAGGCGTGATGAACCTCTCCGAGGTGATGGCCGCCCAGACTGCATGGGAAACCGCAAAGACTCAGAAGATAGATGCAGAAATAGATGTACAACTCTCCCTCTTGGGCTTGCGTAAAGCCTTGGGACAAATATAATTGAGAAACATGTCAGACCTAGCAAAAAAACAACACAACAACATCCTGCTTGCCATAGCAGGTTTTTCAACAGTGGTAATCATCGTGGCACTTATCGGTTTCCTTGCCTTGGACCGCGACCCGGATATCATTCAGGGCCAGATGGAGGTTGAGGAATACAGGGTGTCGAGTAAGGTCCCGGGCCGCATACTTGAACTCCGTGCAAGGGAGGGCGACTTTGTGCACAAAGGCGATGTCCTTGCTGTCATCGACGCTCCAGAGGTGCAGGCCAAGAAAGTGCAAGCCGAGAGCGCGCGCAATGCCGCATCCGCCCTACATGAGATGGCCGACAACGGAGCACGTGAGGAAATGATACGTGGTGCCTACGAACTCCTTCAGCAGGCAAAGGCCGCAAATGAAATAGCTCTCAAAACCTATGCGCGCATCAACAATCTCTTCAACGAGGGTGTGGTAACGGCCCAAAGGCGTGATGAAGCTCAGGCTGCCGTGAAAGCTACAGAGGCCCAAGTGAAGGCTGCGCAAAGCCAGTACGACATGGCCCGCAACGGTACCCGCAATGAGGAGAAGAAGGCCAGTTCGGCACAGGTCAACCAGGCCAGTGGTGCTGTGATGGAGGTGAATTCCTACATCAACGAAACTGTGCAGGTGGCACAGATGGACGGCGAGGTGAGCGATGTGTATCCCAAGGTGGGTGAACTGGTGGGAACCGGCTCACCCATCATGACTATTTCACTGATGGATGACCAATGGGCAGCGTTCAATGTTCGCGAGGACCAATTGAAGGGACTGGCAGTTGGTTCTGAGGTGACTGCCTTTGTGCCGGCACTCGAAAAAGAAGTGAAGATGAAGGTATACTATATGAAAGATAAAGGTTCGTTCGCCGTGTGGAAGGCTACAAAGGCCAGCGGTCAGTACGACCAGAAAACTTTCGAGGTGAAGGCCCGTCCATTGGAGAAAGTCGTGGGTGTACGCCCCGGCATGTCCGTGATACTTAAAATGTAATTGTCAATTGATTGCCAATGAAGTGTCTTAAACAAATTTGGCTCATCACCCTGCGTGAGCTCAGAATCCTGAAGAAAAACCACATCTACGGCTTTTGTATGGTTGTGTTTCCGCTGATGACGGTTCTCTTCTTCACCACGATGCTCAGTGAAGGGCTGCCGCAAGACATGCCTATCGGGGTTGTGGATTTGGATGACAGTTCTACTTCACGCGGTCTCGTGCGTAATCTCGATGCAATGCAGAGCTCGCATGTGGCTTACCACTTTGCATCGGTCACCGAGGCCCGCTGCGCCATGCAGGAAAACAAGGTCTATGCCTACCTTTACATACCAGAAGGCACGACTGCCAAACTACTCTCCGGGCGTCAGCCGAAGATTTCGTACTACTACACAATGACTTGTTTGACTGCAGGCTCGATGGTGATGAAGGACCTGAAAACCCTTGGTACACTCGGTTCTGCGGCTGTGGGACAGGCTACACTAAGAGCCAAGGGAGCCACACCAGGGCAAATCCAGACCGCCTTGCAGCCCGTGACCATCGACGCACATCAGATAGCCAACCCTGAGGGCAATTACAACGTCTATCTGACCACGGCCCTCGTGCCAGGCATCATGATGCTTTTCATGGCACTCCTCTCATCCTATTCTCTCGGTATGGAGATGAAGTTCGACACTGGTAAGGAATGGCTTAAAAAAGCCGACGGCAACATTGTCGTCGCCATTATCGGCAAGTATCTCATCCATGTGCTCGTTTTTCTTGCCGTTGTGTTTCTGTTCCAGTATTACATTTACCATGTTCTACATTTCCCCAGGCTCGGCGGGGTGTGGAGTATTGTGAGGCTTTGCTTCCTACAGGTCATCGCTTCTCTTGGCTTCGGCATTTTTGCGTTCGGATTGCTTCCATCGCTCCGTATGTCGATGAGTATCAGTTCGCTGTGGTCGGTGCTCAGCATTTCGATGTGTGGCTCGGCATTCCCCGTCATGGGCATGGATGCTCCGCTGCAGGCCATGTCGTGGCTCTTTCCCCTGCGTCATTATTTCATGCTCTATCAGGTGACGGTATTCAATGGATTCCCTGTCATCGATGCCTGGTTTCATTTAGTGGCGCTTGTCGGCTTTACTCTGCTGCCGTGGTTTGTTATACGTAAAGTAAAAAACGCAATTCTGAATTATGTCTATATCCCATAAACTCAAAGAGCATTTCACCGATGTCGCCTATATCTGGTGGCAGGAGATGCGTTTGGTCTTCCGCGACGAAGGGGTGCTGATTTTCCTTGTCATTGTACCGCTTGGTTATCCGCTGCTCTATTCGTGGATTTACAACAACGAGGCGGTGCATGAGGTGCCTGTGGCTGTGGTCGATCAATCATACTCGCAATTATCACGCCAGTTTATCCGTGATTGTGACTCATCGCCTGATGTCCGTGTGGCTTACTATGCCGAGGACCTTGACGATGCTAAGTCGCTTGTAAGTCGCCAACTCGTGAAAGGTGTATATTTCATCCCTGCTGATTTTGCAAAACGTATTAATCGTGGTGAGCAAGGCACAGTCAGTGTATATTGCGACATGTCGCTTATGCTAACCTACAAGTGTATCTACCAGACTGCAATGGTCGAGGCAGGACGCCTCGGTGCTGGTATAAATATAAAAAAGGCGGGTAACTACACAAAGCGGGAGGATGTCGTCACCGCACAACCTCTGGCCGTAGATGATGTGGCAATGTTCAATCCGTCTGGTGGCTACGGCAGTTGTGTACTCCCCGCTGTACTAATGCTCATTCTGCAGCAGACGCTCGCTCTGGGCATTGGCATGTCAGCGGGAACGGCCCGCGAACGCAACCGCAATGGTCAACTCATACCCAACGATGACCCTCACTATCGGGGTGCCTATCGCGTCGTCTGTGGCAAGGCCTTGTGCTATGGCATGGTATGTGCTGTCACAGGGGCTTACCTTGCTCTTGTTGTTCCCAAAATGTTCTCTTTCCTGCATATCGGCAAACAATGGGACTTGTTGTGGATGCTGATTCCATACATCCTGGCCTGCATCTTCTTCGGAATGGCTGTAAGCTGCCTCGTGCGATACCGCGAGAATGTCATGTTGCTGATGGTATTCGTCTCCGTGCCGTTGCTCTTCCTCACCGGTGTGTCGTGGCCTGAAAGTAATATGCCAGGCGCATGGCAAGGCGTGTCATGGCTTTTCCCCAGCACTTTCGGTGTCCGCGCCTTCATCCGTATCAACTCCATGGGGGCCAACATCCATCAAGTGTTGCCTGAAGTGCGGTTCCTCTGGATACAGGCTGCCGTCTACCTTGGTCTTGCATGTCTGGTCTACCGGCATCAGTTCGGATTGGCAAAGAAATACGAATAAGCTGCCGTTTTCGATGGAAGAGAATCCGGGATATGCTGTAATGATAGGGTATCAATAAACAAATTTCTATAGAGGGTATCGTGTTATCAGCGGCATGAAGAAGATAAAGAATAGGAATAAACAGACATCATTCTAAAAATCCTTTTAGTATAGACTTCACGTCCATGAGAACGAAAGCGTTGATTACAGGCATTCTGTTATTTGGCACTATATTGGATACTTCTGCCCAGAAACTTAACCAGCGCCAGCGGAGGGAGCGACTGGATAGTGCGCTTTCGGCACGCTATTTTAAGATTCCCTACGACACTAACTATGTTGTCCGACCTGAGGGGCGATTGACGCTGAAATTGAGAATGAACCAGACTGGCAATTCCATTCATGCAAAGGGAACTGTCAACAGTGTATATTCAAAGGCCGACTTAAGTACCAGCCACAAGACCACTCTTTCCCTTGCAGCCATATACCGTGGAATAAGTGTGGGGGCATCCATCAATCCTGCCAAATGGAAAGGTATTTATAATGATTATGAGTTCAATCTCAACTATTATAGTAATCGCCTGAGCCTCGATGCAAGTTATCAACGCTCCACAACTTTGGCTGGAGATGTCGAGCGTGAAGGAACGCAACGGATGGAGGAGGGTGACCTTACTATGAAGGTATTGAATCTTGCTGGTTACTACACATTCAACCATCGTCATTTCT
>JAEEGL011058642.1_pt1 | contig 38449 bp, 33 predicted proteins | sample 9134231 | NCBI WGS metagenome assembly JAEEGL01 (sample SAMN16246548, study PRJNA631951) | gut metagenome | biome: gut microbiome; feature: rumen; material: fiber-attached | host: Bos | place: Iran: Karaj | collected 2018-10
GAAGCAACATGAAGAATAATATCGGACAGTTCTTTCTGAGTGTACTCGATTCTGATTCCGTTGACAGCAAGAAAGACAAGCATTGCGTGAGCGCCGATACGTTTATTCCCGTCGACGAACGCATGATTTTTCACAAGTCCGTATCCGAGCCGCGCTGCTTTTTCAGCGACAGATGGAAACAGCTCCGCACCTTCAAATGTCTGCAATGGAGTAAAGAGCGCAGACTCAAGAAGACCATCATCGCGTATTCCGTGTGCGCCTCCGGTCTCATCTATCAGCTGATCGTGCAAAAGAATGAGTTGTCTTTTCGTCAGCAGCTTCATTTCGCAAGGACCTCATACGCTTCCTTGTTCTTTTCGATCAGTGCTTTTGAGACGGAGAGAAGCTCCTCGTCGCTTACCGACTGCGAGCGTCCCGTCTTCTTTATCTCAAACGGAATTCCGTTGTAGTCAACGGAGGATTTGAGAAAGATTGTAATCGCTGACGACATATTCAAACCGAGATCAGCAAATAGCTGCTCGGCGTTCTTCTTCAGTTCTTCATCAATGCGGATGTTAAGATTGGTTGTTGCCATGTCTTTCATCTCCTTTCACACAATATTATACACCAGTCAAAGCCAAATGTCAATACAGTGTAATGAACTTTTAATTACAAAGGAGGTTTTTAATGCCAAAAGTAATAGTCAAATGCAGGTATTACAAAAGCGGTTCCGGCAAGGGACTCGGCGGATATATGAACTATATCGCCACGCGGGAAGGCGTGGAAAAGCTGCCGAAGGATCAGAAAAACAAGCCTGCGACCGACGCTCAGAGCGATCTGATCATGAAGCTGACCGCCGATGATCCGGCGCTGAAAAAGGCATCTGAATACGGCTGCTATCTGAAAGATAAGACGGTCGGTACCGCTTCAGAATTCATATCGTATGCCCTTGAACGAAAACCGGAACTGATAGGCACCGAACAGTATCTCAGGTATATGGCGACACGTCCGAGAGTAGATAAGGGTGGCAAGTCTCACGGATTGTTTTCTTCCGGCGGAGTCGATCTTGATCTGGACGATGAGATCGGAAAACTCGAGGCTCACAACGGAAACGTCTACTCGGTGATCATTTCTTTGAAGCGTGAGGACGCGACGCGCCTCGGATACAATTCGGCAGAGCGATGGCAGAGTATGATCGGTGCGAACATAGACCGCATAGCAAAAGAACATCACATTCCGCTCACGTCGCTGCGCTGGTACGGCGCTTTCCATAACGAGTCTCATCATCCGCATGTCCATATGCTTCTGTATTCAACGGAGAAAAACGACCGTGCGTATCTGACGAAAAAAGGCATAGACAACCTCCGTCATCTTTTCGGAACGGAGATATTCAGGGACGAGATACACGAGATCTACGACCGGCAAACGGAAGAGCGCAACAGGATAACGAAAGAAATGCGGGAGAGGGTCAAGAAGCTCGCGGAGGAACTACGCACCTGCAATTCCGTAGGCAAAGAATTTCAGGAGAAGCTAGCTGATCTTGCAGAGCGTCTTAACGGCGTTTCCGGAAAGAAACAGTACGGTTATCTGCCTAAAGGAATAAAAGCGCTGGTAGACGAAGCGGTGGATATTGTTGCGGCAGACGAGCGCGTATCCGAGCTGTACGATCTGTGGTATCAGGCCAAGTGTTCCGTTTATCAGACGTATACGGACAAGGTGCCGGAGAAGCTTCCGCTGTCGGAAGAGAAAGAATTCAGGGCGATACGCAACGCGCTTGTATACGAAGCCGTTGAGCTCGGAAAAGAGCTTCGCAGAAACGCAGTTCGATCTGACGGCAGACATGACGTACCGCAAAAATACACGTCAAAGACTGACCGTACGCGTCTTGAAAATATCCGTATCCGGAGCGCGGCTTTGAGATTTTTCACAAGCCTGTCGCCAGTGTTTGAAAACGGATTCAAACGTTATGATCCGGCCGAAGACGAGGATATCGACAAGCAGCTCCGCCGTGAGATCCGCGCTGTGAAGGACGGAATACAGCTTGTGATGTAAAGTCATCACCACCAGCCGACGTTTCGTCGGGTAGGGGCAACGAACCCACTTCAAAAAACTGCGCGTTAATTAAACTCGACGTTGCAGTATCCCTACTCTGTGATTCACGGAGTGGGGATAATCGGAGCCCCCACCTAACGAAACGCGAGGCGTGGGGTCACCCCTCCCCTCTGAAACGGAGGGCAGGGGTTGAAAGTAACCCCCGGTCCCCGAAACGGGGAGTAGGGATAAAACCAACCCTGTGCCGTGAAACACGGCGTGGGGATGAAAAGAAACATATACCTGAACATATTTATCGGACAAACAATCAGCGAAATCAGGCAGGCAGATAGACGCACGGGGGAGAATCAGAAATGAGATTATCGAAAATGAACGCAAACGTCCGGCTAGACCCGTGTGCTGTCTTATCTGTTTTCGCAACGGCAAAAAGCTGTTCCATGCTTTGAATGGAAAGAAAGGGTATATGAAGGAACAGGACTACAAATCATACGATGAACTTCCCATGTATATGAACGTTCCAGCGATGGCTAGGCTGCTCGGCATTTCCGAGTCCTCAGGCTACGAGCTTGTCCATGAGAAAGGCTTTCCGGCGTTCAGAATCGGAGCGCGTATCGTGATCGAACGTGACAAACTGAAAGCCTGGATCGAGAGGCGTATGCAGGAAGGAGTTGTGTCATAAATGATAAATTTTGTCCTTTGCGGTATTGTCTCTGGACTTGGGAAATCCTTTGCAGTATTGTGTTGTGTCGGAGGGAGGTGGCACGATGGCCGGTAAACGAGCGAACGGTGAAGGCAGCGTAAAGAAACGCGCGGACGGAAGATGGGAGGGCGTGATCGTCGTCGGGCATAAATCCGACGGCAGACCGATCACCAAATCGGTTTTCGCCAAAACGCAGAAGGAGCTTCTGCCGAAACTCAGACGGACGATCGACACGTATCGCGGCGCGGAACTGACCGAGGACAGCAGTATGACCGTCTTTGAATGGACGGAAAAATGGTTTGCGGAATACGCCGTCCCGAAGCTCCGCCCGTCGACAGTGGAGGGATACAGACAATACGCAAAACAGATTTGCCGGTTTATTGGCGATAAGCAGCTCAAATCTGTGACGACAGCCGACTGTCAGCGGATCTACAATACGCTGAAAAAGAGCGGACGTGTGAAGTGTACGGCGCGGTCAGGCAAGGGACTGTCTGACGCGTCGGTGCGCTCGGTTCACCTTCTTCTGCATGAGATGATGGAACACGCAAGGCAGAAAAAGCTGATCGCGGTCAACCCGACTGTGGGAACGGTCGTGCCGAAACAGAATTCGGCTGAGATGAAAGTCTTGAACGAAGAGCAGCTCGATATTTATCTTGAGATCATCCGGAGCGACCCGTTCTGGCACGATTTCTTCTATCTTGAGCTGACGACAGGACTGCGCCTAGGGGAGCTCTGCGCGCTGCGATGGGAGGATTTTGATCAGAGCAAGGGTACGCTCAGAGTATCGCGCACGCTGGGAGGTTCAGGCGACGTCGTCTCTGTCGGTGATCCAAAGACAGACGCCGGCAAGCGCGCGATCTTCCTGCCGCAGAGCACGGCAACGGTGATGACGGAGCGGCTGAAAAAGAAATACAGCCCGTGGATATTTCCGTCGCTGGACGAACCGGAAAAGCCGGTGTCAAAGTCGAGCGCTTATCACCGGCACAAATACTTCCTCAGAGCGGCTGGACTGCCGGATATACGTTTTCACGATCTGCGTCACACGTTCGCAACACACGCGCTTAAAAGCGGCGTCGACGCGAAAACGCTCTCCGGCATTCTCGGACATACAAACGCGAGCTTCACGCTTGATACCTATACGCACGTGACGGGAGAAATGCAGCACCGCGCCGCGGAGATCGTAGGCGGCTTTATGGAAGAGATATTCGGAAAGGAGCTGAAACCTTGGCAGACAGACGAAAAAAAGGAACAGGAACCCTGACGGAACGCAAAGACGGACGTTGGGAGGGCAGGGTTGTCGTCGGCTACGATGACAAAGGCAAGGCGATCCGTAAAAGCGTTTTTGCACCGTCAAAAACTGAGTGTCAGAAGAAACTGAAAGAACTGGTACAGCAGAGCTACTGCTCAACGGGAAAGCTTCCCGGTCAGGCGAAAGCGTCCATGACCTTCGGCGAGTGGATGGATATGTGGTACCAGAACTATAACAAAAATACAGTCAGAGAGACAACGCGCTCGGGTTATGAAAACCGGATATACAAACACATCATCCCGGAAATCGGAGCGATACCGCTTGAGCGGCTGACGCAGAACGATCTGCAGGAGTTTTACCTGCGGTTAAAACTCGGCGGACGGCTCAGTAACGTCGAAAAATGCGGCAAAGGGCTGTCCGACCGTATGATCCGCGCCTGCCACGCAAGCTGCCGTATGGCGCTCGAAAAGGCGGTAAACGAGGGGCTGATACAGACAAATCCCGCGATAGGCTGCAAGCTGCCGCCGAAAAAAGCCCGTGAGATGCAGGTGCTCACTCATGAGGAGATGCAAAGGTTTCTGATCCAGGCGAAGCACGACGGATATTACGAAATATTCATGCTCGATCTCGCTACCGGAATGCGCCGCGGAGAGCTTCTCGGGCTTAAATGGAGCGATCTGAATTTTGAGAGCGGTGAGCTGCATATAGAACGTCAGATCTCGCGTGTCAACGGAGAACTGAAGACGATCCCGCCGAAAACGAAGGCGTCGGTCCGGAGCGTGATCCTGCCGCGTTCTGTTGTCAACGTTCTCGCTGAATACCGTCAAACACTGCCGGCGGGTACGACGTGGGTGTTTCCGTCTCCTGTCAAAGGAAACACTCCGCGCGACCCTCATTCGATCTATCAGAAAATGCAGCTGGTGCTTGACCGTGCGGAATGCAAGCGCGTTCGTTTTCACGATCTGCGTCACACGTTCGCCACAATGGCGCTGGAGCACGGGATGGATATAAAGACGCTGTCCGCGATCATAGGTCATGCCTCTTCCTCTACGACGATCGATATTTACAGCCACATTACAACCGATATGCAGAAGAATGCGGCAAGAGCTATCGAGCGAGGGATCGGAAAAAGCGATACGTGTATCAACGAGGAAGCCGTACCGAGACCCGATCAGCGGGAGAGAATTTTAAAACCGAAAGATCCGCCGTTCATGCCATGGAAAGGAAAGACCCGCAAACCCGGAACCGGAGGCGTGTATATGATAAATGATCATCTGTATGAAGGAAGGTATACGCCGAGAATGCCAGACGGCACGCGCAAAAGTTTCAACATATACGCTCAAACCCGAGAAGATTGCGAGGAAAAGCTGGCTGAAATGATCGTCGAAGTAAAAGCAAAAATCGCCGCGGAAAAAGCAGAGAAACAGTAAAAAACCGCCTGTAACGGGAAAAATTCCCTCGCTACAGGCGGTTGAATGGTCGGAGTGACAGGGTTCGAACCTGCGGCCTCAACATCCCAAATGTCGCGCGCTCCCAACTGCGCTACACCCCGATAGTATTTTTTGTTTCTGTGGTTCGGGTCAGATAAGTGGTCAAACGCGTTTTGGCTCTGACTCGAACCTCTTGTTTTCTCCGTTTTTCACGCTTTTCCGGCGTTTTTCGCGGCTTTTCATTCCGGAAGGGCGGCAGCGGTATTTAGCTCCCAAATGTCGCGCGCTTCCAACTGCGCTACACCCCGAAAAAGTTATGAGACATTCCGCTTCCGTATGCGTTCCGGCATCGGTGAAGCGTAAATACCTGATTATTATACATTAACTGACGGTATTTGTCAAGTATGCGGGCGGCAGACGGGCGTGCATATTTGTGGCGATTTTGTGAAATAATATTTTTTTTAAAAACCCGTCAAGGAAAACGCGATTTTTCATCGTATTAATAATTACAGAGAAAATGTGAAAAGAGGTGGTCAGCGTGCCGCAATTCGGGGAAGAATTCCTTTCTGAACTGAGAAACAGATGCGATATAGTTACTGTGGTTTCAAGATATGTCAATCTGAAAAAGAGCTCGTCGTCCTTTGTCGGACTCTGCCCGTTTCACAACGAAAAAACGCCGTCTTTTCACGTGAATCCCGCAAAGCAGATGTTCTACTGCTTCGGATGCCATGCGGGCGGTGACGTGATAACCTTTATTATGAAGTCTGAAAACCTTACGTATCCGGAAGCCGTTCAGTTTCTTGCAGACAGCGTAGGTCTTCATGTTCCAAAAAATACGGCTATCGACAGTGAGATCAGCTTTCTCAGAAAAAGAATACTTGAAATGAACCGTGTCGCCGCGCGATACTTTCACAATACTCTTATGTCGGATGAAGGTAAGCCGGGGCTTGAATATATAAAAAAACGCGGACTTTCTCCGCAGTCGATCGTTCGTTTCGGAATAGGCTATGCTCCCGAAAGCTGGGATTCACTCGTGAAATATATGCATTCGCAGGGATATTCCGACAATGATTTGAAATCTGCGGGTCTGGTGTCGGTTTCCGAGTCAAAGGAAACCCGTATTTTTGATAAATTCCGCAACAGGGTGATGTTTCCCATAATAGATTACAGAAACAACATCATCGGTTTCGGGGGTCGGACTCTTGCGGATGATCCTGCAAAATATCTAAACTCTCCCGAAAATCTCGTGTTCCGTAAAGGAGAAAACCTTTACGCTATAAATTATGCACGAACAAACAAACTCGGCGCGTTGATACTCGTTGAGGGGTATATGGACGTTATAGCTCTTCATCAGGCAGGGTTCAATGCGGCAGTTGCAACGCTTGGCACCGCTCTGACGCCGAATCAGGCACGCCTTATGAAGAGGTTTACCGATAAGATCATCATTTGTTACGACAGTGATGCCGCAGGTAAAAACGCTACGAGACGGGCAATAGAGATTCTGAAAAACGTAGACCTTGATGTGAAGGTCGTTACCGTTACAGGCGGCAAAGACCCCGATGAGTTCATTAAGGCATACGGGGCGGAAAAATTCCGTGAGCTTCTTGACGGATCGTCAAATGATATTGAGTATAAGCTCGGCGAGATCGGTTTTAAATACAACATGGATATCGACAGCGAGAAGGCTGCGTGCGTCCGCGAATATCTTGCTGTCATATCCGGAATAAAAAGCCGTGTGGAACGTGAAGTGTATACGGACAGGATCGCGCGCGAAACCGGACTGACAAAAGAAAATCTTACCGCGGAGCTTGAAAACATCATACGCAAAAAGGCGATAGAAGAAAAGAAGACCGAAGAAAAGAAAATATATTCCGAGCTTTCGGGCGGCAAGGCGGGAACAGGGTTCCGAACAAAGAAAAACATTGCCGTTTCAAGGGCGGAAGGCGACGTGATATCGCTTATACTGAATTTTCCGCAAAAGATCGAACAGATCGAAAAGCTTATATCGCCCGACGATTTTATTACGGACTTCAACCGGCGCGTATATACCGTTCTTTGCGAAAAGCTCAAAGAAAACCCGTCCGGCGAACCGCACCTGATGCTTTCGTCTCTGTTTGAGCCCGACGAAGTAGGTATTCTTATGGGGTATATCATGGAGGTAGGGGCTCTGAGCGTTGACGGCGATGAGATCGCGGCAGTTGCGGAGCGCCTGAAAGCTGAAAAAAAGAAAAAAGACGCATCGGCAGGTATATCCGACGCGAATTTTCAGAAATATCTTGAAGATTTGAAAAAGAAGGGAAAATAGATTATGGAAACGAACAGCACAAATGCCAATCCGGGAAACGCGGCTGAGAAAAAAGCCGTCATACGCGAGCTTCTCGAACAGGGCAAAGAAAAAGGCTCTCTCATGCGCAGCGATATAGTTGAAGAGCTTGAAAAGCATGAATTTACCGCGGATCAGATAAACGTTATTATCGATGAATTCCGCAATTCGGGCGTTGAGATCGAAGAGTCTTTTTCCATCGAGGACATAAACGATCTCAAAAGCATAGAAGAAGAGGCGAATTCGCTTCCGATAGACCCCGAGGACATGGAAGTCCTTCTTCAGTCCGAAGGTATAACGATAGACGATCCTGTAAAGATATATCTTCATGAGATCGGCCGCGTTGCACTTCTTACTCCTGAAGAAGAGGCAGACCTTGCGCAGAGGATATCCGATGGTGACGAAAGCGCGAAAAAACGCCTGAACGAAGCAAACCTCCGTCTTGTTGTCTCGATAGCAAAACGGTATGTGGGTCGCGGACTGCTCTTTCTTGACCTTATTCAGGAAGGTAACCTCGGTCTTATAAAAGCGGTGGATAAGTTTGACGCCAACAAAGGATATAAGTTTTCAACCTACGCAACATGGTGGATTCGTCAGGCAATTACGAGGGCTATAGCAGACCAGGCGCGCACGATACGTATCCCCGTTCACATGGTGGAGACCATAGGCAGACTTACAAAGGCGGAAAGAACTCTCGTGCAGGAGCTCGGACGTCAGCCCAATGCGGAAGAGCTTGCAAAAGAGCTCAATATGAATATCGATAAGGTGCGCGAAATAATGAAGGTTGCGCAGGAGCCTGTTTCTCTTGAATCTCCGGTAGGCGAGGAGGAGGACAGCCATCTTGGAGATTTCGTTGAGGATAAGGATATCCCGTCTCCGAGCGACGTAGCGTCTCAGACAATGCTCAAAGAAGAGCTCAATGAAGTTCTTAAAACGCTCAGCGACAGAGAAGCGCGCGTTCTCAGCCTCAGATTCGGACTTGAAGACGGCAGAACAAGAACACTTGAGGAAGTAGGCAGAGAATTCAAGGTAACGCGTGAGCGAATCAGACAGATCGAAGCAAAAGCTCTCAGAAAGCTTCGCCATCCTTCAAGAAGCAAGCGGCTGAAAGACTTTCTTGACTAATTGAATATTACGGAGAATACAAATGAAATCTTTAAAAGAAAAAAAAGGGTTCATATGCGATATGGACGGCGTGATATATCACGGCAACAAACTTCTTGACGGAGTAAAGGAATTTGTTGCGTGGCTCACGGAAAACAACAAAAGCTACCTCTTTCTTACAAACAGCTCTGAACGCTCACCCAGAGAACTTTCACAGAAGCTTGAAAGACTCGGGCTCTCTGTTTCGGAAGACCATTTTTACACGTCTGCAATGGCAACGGCGTCTTTTCTTCATTCGCAAAATCCAAACGGCAGCGCATATGTTATAGGCGAGGCAGGTCTGATAAATGCGATATACGGCGCAGGATTTTCGATGAATGACGTCGATCCCGACTACGTTGTAGTGGGCGAAACTTCGTCCTACAGCTACAATAAGATCGAAAAGGCGATCAGACTTGTTCTTAAAGGCGCCAAGCTTATAGGCACAAACCCCGACGTTACCGGCCCGACCGAAAAAGGTATCGCACCTGCAACAAAAGCGCTGATCGCACCCATTGAGCTTTCAACAGAAAAACATGCTTATTTTGTAGGAAAACCGAATCCTCTTATGATGCGCCACGCAATAAAGCATCTGGGAGTGTCGAGAGAGGATGCTGCGATAATAGGCGACAGGATGGATACCGATATCATCGCAGGCATAGAATCGGAGATCGATACCATTCTTGTTCTTTCTGGTATCTCCACAAGAGAAACCGTTGAGGCATATCCTTACAGACCCGATTATATTTTCGACAACGTAGGGTATATAGTAAAATAACAAAAAACAGCATAGGATGCAGAGACGACTTTGCGGTTTTTGTGTCTTTTGAAATGATCGGCATGGTTTGGCGGTATTTCCGGCTATGCCTATTTTTCTTTTTCAGGCGCAGCGTGTCAATCCGTGCAAAACACCGATGAAGTTTCAAATTTATGCTTTTAGAGGTATCATCGACGGGGACAGAGATGCAAAAGGCATCTGCAGTAAGCAGACGCCCGAAAGATATATGGCATATAAGGCTTTCAATGCAGGACTTAAAGCAAAAAACCGTTTTCTGATTTATTTGATCGCTTGCCGCGGGAACGGAAATATGTATTTAGTGATCTGACGTTGATTATCCCGCAAATATCACCCGTTCGCGGTGTGGATGAGCAAATTTGATTTCTCCGGGTTTTATTTTGAGCGTTTTCGATGATCGGGATTGATTTGTTCACCTCGGATTTGCCTTGAGGAAAAAACGGGAGCTCAATTATTCAGACAAAAAAGACGGAATTGATTTTCAGTCAAATCCGTCTTTTTTCTTTTATTGAATTTATTATTTTAATTTATTCCCTGTATCGGTCCTGTATACGAAAACAACGGCGGGTAAAGAAAGGATAATCGCGAAAAAAACTGTTGCCAGAACAGCATAAAGCAATGTTTGAGGTTTTATAACGGTAAAATAACCGAGTTCGCTTGAAGCGTAGCTTTCGTTTGAAGAAAGCAAAATCAGTGAAATAACGGCAAAGATCATGCCTGTCAGAGAAAAGCATACGAATTCGCCGGTAGTTTCAAAAAAACAGCTCAAAAGAAGAAAAACCGACAAGTTTTTTTCCGCAATGCGGTGTGAAATGCTGTCGATATAAAAATAACTGATGATGATAATGCTGATTATCAGTATTGCAAGAGATATAGGGTATAAAGTTTTGCTGTAAGAATCAAATGAGCGGATAGTGGGATGATATACCATATTGTAGAATTTCACATTTTCGGCGTTGTCTGCCAGACTCTTCAGATTCTCAAATGCTTTTGTCAGAGCGGAGTGGTTGTCTGAGTCAACAATATATGTTCCTGACTGTATTTTTTTATTGTTGAAGTATGCTCCCCAGTTCAGCATTACGATCACATCAAGATCGGATACTTCCCCGATTCCCATATGCCCCAGCACACGATATTTCACACCTTCAAAATTGTAATACTCTTTATCTCCTTCCATTACGGAGCTTCTTGCGGCTGCGGAAGAGCCGAGAACGCACGTCGGCTCTTCTGCAATTAGATCTTCGTTCGTAAAAAAACGCCCGTCTTTCATCGTTGGCTCAGGGGAATCCCCGCTGCCATATACGGCTCTTACCAAATCGCTGTCATAAGCGCCGTTGGAGGATATCATATTGTAAATAACGAAGTCGTCTTCCAGATCCTGCGGAGAAAAGCTGAATGGAACGTTGCATGAAATATTTGCTTTCATTGCGTCATGGCCGATGAACATATCATAATTACTGTTATTGACCCGATTGATTATCAGCAGATTGGAAAATCCGACAATGAAAAAAACGCGAAAAAAATGATGCCGTTATCATAAAACCATAAATATTGAATACTTGCGGTCATATTTTTCAACTGCGACTCAGTTTACGTGGTGTTTCCTCTGTCCCGACGCACATCCGGACGGTTGAAGATGTATTGATAGACTTTTCGCTTTATCCGTGTATATCTGTCCCGATATAAAAGCGTGCAGTCGTATATTACCCTTGAATGAGCCGTAAGTCAAGCGAATTCAACGAAATGCTTTGGTCGTTTTTACCCTGCATTTTCAGGCTGTTTTGCACCTGATACGGCATAGTCGTCGGAAGAAATAATGCCCGGACAGAGCAATCCCCTTAATGATAGACGATCATTTTTGCTTCTCGCTTGAAATACGGGTAAAATGAAACTATTTAGATCGGTTACAGATTTTTTTTACTTATCGAGAACGTCAAATATCTCTTTCCAGACTTTTTCATCCTGTTTTGTCATTCCGTCCCAGTCAAAGGATTTTTTGAATTCCTCTTTTTGCTCTTTCGTTGAAAGCGTTCCTTCTTTGAGCCGCTCACGCAGCTTTGCCTGACACTCATCAAGCATTCTGACCGCGTCTTCGGTATAGTTCGGATTATGCCCTTTTTTGTCGACGAGCAAAAATCTTATATTGTCTTTGCCGTCAAGTGCCTTTTTGAGAACGTCAAAATGGTATTTTTTCTTTACGAGAGGGTCGTCTGCCGAATATACGAGAAGTGTCTGTGCTTTCGTTGACGCCAGAGCCTTCGCGGCGTTGGCGTCTATATATTTCGGATTGGCATTTTTTTCAAGATTATATACCGATCCTGCAAAGATCGTCAGCGGACCGCCCAGAAGCTGTCGGATCGCCTGCTTTGCCGAAACGAAGCCGGAAATAACGATTATATGTGAAATATCCTTATGATATGCGCAGATATTCGCGCATGAAAAACCGCCCCAGCTGTGACCTGCAACTGAAATATCAGCATCTTTATATTTGCTTTTTGTTCTGATCGCCGATATGCAGTCGTCAAGGTCCGCAAGAGACTGAAGAAGACCGTTTATGTTCGCACCCTGCGATTCGGCACAGCCGGTATGGTCGTATGCATATACCGTAAAGCCGTGTCTGCAAAGCTTTTCTATCTCTTTCATATACGCTCTGTGTCCGTCGCCCAGACCGTGGTCGAAAATAACAAGCCTGCCCGGAACGGGATCGTCATAGCTATAGAAATAACCTTTGAGCCTGTTGCCGGCGGAGGTCGTGAAGTCGAAGCCTTCCGTTTTCAGACCGTCAAAATCGTCTGCGGAAAAATAGAAGAGATAGCCCGGATCGTCGTATCTGCAAAAGAGCTGCGATTTATAAGCGTTTATGATCTTTTTCCTTATCATACTGTATCCTTTCGTTCGGCAGACGCTTAAAGCTCGATCTTTTTCTGCGCTCTTGTTACGAGCACCGAGCTTATACCGTCCGTTATATCGAGATCAGCGGGGGAAGATATCTTTTGTCCGTTTATTTTAAGTATAACGTCGCCCTCTCTTACGCCAAGAGAATAAAGAACAGAGTTTGTAGGCAGTTTTTTCACGTATGCGCCCTCATACCCCGAAAGCCCCGCCATCGAGCGGACGGAATCGTCAGGCAGAGAAAAAACTGCGCCTTCTTTTTCTGTCTCTGTCTCTGCGGTCGTATTATTGACGGACAAAGACGGTTTAGGCCTGTCTTTTCTTCCGAATTCAAGAAACAACGGTTCAAAGAATATCTCTTGCGGGTTCATTGCAAGCGCGTCGGGGTCATCTGCTGGACAAACGTAGTTTTTATTGTCCCTGAAAAGCTCGTTCGAAAGGATATCTTGTCCTGCACCGGCAAAAAGGTTGTTTGCCGCTTTGGTTGTGAAGCCCTCGTTTTGCGCGTATATGCTGAGAGGCGATGCCGCAACAACGATGTTGTTTTCGATTACGTCGTCATTGCGCTCAAACGTGCAGTGTATATCGAGCGGCGCTCCGTAAACGAAATTGTTTCTCACCGTTCTCAAAAATCCTTCGCGAAGCTTTATGCCTACGCCGACGCAGTAGTTTTTTTCTATCAGATAATTTGAGGAACCGTCGTCAAGATCGATACCGAAGCCTCTGCTGCCGCAGAACATATTATGGTAAATGACGGTGGTTTCAACAGCGTCAAGCGTTGCGAACGGGCGTTTTTCTTCTCCGTTCTTTCCGCTTGTGTCAAACCCGCCCAGAGACCAGTATCTGTCTCTGCCCCAGCTGTTGAAAGGTCCGTGATCTCCCGTTTCAAGGACCGTGTCGAAAACGAGATTGTTCTGTATTCTGTGACCGCCGAAGGACCCGTCGCAGATGTTTATTCCGGCGCGCGGGACTTTATGAACGGTGCATCCGTCAACCGTAACGCGTGAACATACGCTCAGCGATACTGCGGACGTCTGCTTTTCGTAAATGCCGAGATTGTAAAAATAGCAGTCTTTTACCGTTATATTCACGGGATAGTCGTCTTTTTGAGGACCTTTTTCCTTATCCGAAATAACCGTCTTGCAGTTTTCCCATGTTGACAGATCACGAACGCAGTCCTGCTTGCCGAAAACGCATACGCCGGAAGCTCCGCAGTCGGTAAAATCACAGTGAACAACGGAAATATCCGAGTTTTTTCCGTCAATGAAAATACAGTTGCCGCCTACTTCGGAAAAAATGCAGTCACTGACCGAAACGTTTTTGCAGCTGCCTATGCGTATCGCTCCGTTTCTTGCAACGGACCAGTCGCTTCTCGTTATCTTTTCGTATTCCGAGCAGAAGAGCATTCGCTTTGTGCCTCTGAACGTTATACCGGAAAATGAAACGTTTTCGCAGTCTGATATTTTGAATATCTCACCGCAGACAGCGCCTTCGATCTTTGCGGAAAGGATATCGTCACCGGGCATCGGAATGATATAGAGGTGCCCGTTTTCTTTATCGTAAAACCATTCTCCCGGCGCGTCAAGCTCTTCGAAAATGTTTTCGACCATCATTTTTTCGGCATGGCAGCCTTTGCCTCTGTTGTTGTCTCCTACCCACCGTAAAATAATCGAACCGTCGTCATTTTTGCCGTCTATAAAAAAGTCGTTGCCTCCCCACTCAAAGTCGTGAAGGGCGCGCACGTAGCCTGTTGACGGATTTTTCCAGCGCGCGGTCCTTTCGGGCGAGAGAGCGTCGGCAGAATATCCGCCGAGTATTTCGCCCGCTGTTTCGTTAGGGTATCTTGCCATGACGTATTTTTCGCCGTCCACGAAAAGCTGCTGTATGTCGAGCCCTTTACGTGTTTTTACAAGAAAAACGCCTGCTCCGCATTCGCTGCGCTCACCTTCGATAACCACGCAGCCTGTGATCACCGCGCCGTCGCCCTTAACGGAGATATTCTTTTTACCGGTCAGCTCCAGAGGTGATGATACTCTGTATACGCCGCTATCAAGATAAAGCGTGTCGCCGCTGTTCAAAGATCCGAATATCCCGTCAAGACCGTCTTTTTCACTTATACGAATTTCCATATGCCGCCATCACACCTCTTTCGCCAGTTCGGAAAGCGGTTTTCTCGAAGCATGGCGTTCAGACGGACATGCGTCGGGCGCGGGATAGCCGACGGGAAGCATGCAGTAGGGGAATATATGTTCGGGCAGATCGAGGATCGTATGCGCTTTGTAAAGATCCATCATGCATACCCACGTAGAACCGAGACCGAGATCGGCGGCTTCAAGCATCATATGCGTCGTGGCTATTGAAACGTCCATTTCCGCGCGTGATCTTCCCGTATACGGATCGTGCCATCCGTTTTTCACGTCGCCGCACATTACGAAGATGACAGGCGCGTCAAAAGTGCAGGGAGACGCCTCTTTCATTTTCTTTCTCATTTCTTCGCTTTTTACTGTAACAATAAATACCGGCTGACCGTTTTTGGCGGTCGGAGCAAGGCTTGCGGCCTTGATTATCTTCTGTATCTTTTCATTTTCCACTGGTCTGTCGGAAAATTTTCTGCACGAATATCTCTCGGCAGCAAGTTCAAGAAAATCTTTCATCATTTTTCCTCCTTGATTATTCGGTTTCTTTATCATTGTCTATCGCAATGTAGGCGAGAAGTCCGCCCCAGTGATAGAATTTGTCGCTGTTTGATACGCCGCAGCCGCTTCCGTCGTCTCCGCTGTAGTTTTCGTGAACGTGGCCGTGCTCGCGCCATTCTTTAAGAATAAGCTCTTCTGATTTATTTGCCAGATCGCGGCATTCCTTTTTAAGCCCCGCATGTTTCATTGCCTCATAAGCAAGATAATTCATCGGTGCCCATATTCTTCCGCGCCAGTAGTTCTGATCGGGATATCCCGGGTCGTTTCTCGATATCGACGGCAGTATGTATTCGCCCCAGAATTCTTCCGGATTATAAAAATGCTCGTTCATCATGCGGCGTTTGCGATCCTCGCTTACTCTGTCCGACTGAAGAGCATAAAAGTTTGTGGGGGATATCCGCTTTGAAAGAGAACCGTCAACGAGGTTTTTGTTGAGGTAAAGCCCGAAATCGTCATCCCAAAGGGTGTCGAGGGCGTTTTCAACAATAGTTTTTCTCTCTTCAAGCTCGCTTATAACGTCATCTTTCCCGAGGATCTTCGCTATCTGTGAAAGACATCTGCAGTCAAGAATATAAAGACCCATCAGACCGACGTCGGCAAGAAGCATTATATGGCGTTTTTCGTCAAAAACCGTTTCGTCATACATCGGCGAATTGTCAAGACCGCTCTCAAACTTTGCCGCCTGATTGTCGCACACCTGATGTAACTCATAATAACGGTCATTTACCGATACCGATTCGTCCGAACCCCAGCACATATACCCTTCGGCAGTCATCCTGCGTTCCGAAAACCACCTGTTCCAGCGGAGCAGTGCGGAGAAAACGTGTTCAAGAAACCATTTTTCCGGCCATTTATTATATATTTCAAGACATGCGAACGAACCTACCGGCGGCTGTGAGCGGTCTCTAGATTTTGAGTCGTTCGCGCTGCCGAAATTCGGAATAAATCCGTTTTCCGTCGCTTCATCCGTAATTGCAATTGCGTTAAGCTGAGCCAGTTCCTTGTTTTCAAGCGATGCCATGATCGCAGCAAAATAGGTATCCCAGTCAAAAAGGACATATCCGCCCCAGTGCAGATTCCATATGCGTGAAACAGTCGAGCATATCCTGTCGTGATCGCATTCGTATATGGTATCCCATGCAAGACAGGTTTTCATAGCCGTGTAAGCTTCGGAATGCCTGCCGAAGCGCATGTTTTCTTTATCAAGACCGGCTTTCGCCTCAGCATAAAGCGCTTCCGCCTCCCCGACCGTGCACGGGCATGTCGAAACAACGAGCTTTTCGTCAAGTCTGACCGCGATATACGGTGACAGCGAATGGGTATGCTGTTCGTCCACCGTTTTTGCCGTTGTGAAAACGTCAAATCTTCTGCCGTCGCACTCGCCGTATATTTTCCCGTCCTTTTTGCCTACGACCCCTTCTTTTCCCCAGAGAAGACACGCCTCGATTATCAGCGTGGGGGTGCGTCTTCCGCACTTTTCGGGATCGATTATAATGAACTGTTCATCGTCTTTTACAACGGTTTTAACGTCAAGCTCAAGCGCATGAAAGGTGAGCTTCAGCTGCGTGCACCCGCCGTCAAACGTGCGCGCTCCGGGAAATATGATCTCGTCCGAAGCCCCGCTTCTTCCTATAAGACTTTCTCTCAGCACTTTGGCATCGCAGTATTCGCGAATGCAGAGATTTATCGTGAATCCTTCGGGCAGATGGGAATATGAAAGAACGTTAAGCGTGTTCCACGTATTCCATCCTCTGTTTGTTTTTCTTTTAAGCTCGGCATAATCCATTTTACACACCGTCCTTTTGCTTCGGATTATACCATATTTTTTTCGGAAAATCAATATATATGCTTTTCTGCTATTGCATTTTTAAAAAAAATATGATAATATTGAGACGAACGATTTGTTCACTAATGAGGAGGAAAAAATCATGTTGACAAAAAACGGAGTAATAGTATTGCAGGGCGACAGCATCACTGACGCAGGCAGATTCGGAGATGCCGAGGAGCTCGGTTCGGGCTATCCCCGAATGGTAGCCAAATATATCGAAAATTTCTACCCCGATCTTTCAATGAAAGTGATAAACAGGGGCATTTCGGGCAACCGTTCGAAAGACCTTGTTGAAAGATGGCAAAAAGACACTCTTGATTTTAATCCCACCGTTGTTACCGTGCTTATCGGTATAAACGACACATGGCGCGCCTTCGACTCTAACGATCCGACGTCCGTTGAAACGTATGCCGCAAACTGCGAGAACATAATGAAACGCACAAAGGACGCAGGAGCATCGCTTATTATCCTTGAACCTTTCGCTGTTCCCACCGGAGTCGTTACAGATGCATGGAGAGCGGATATCGACCCGAAGATCGACGCGCTTCGCAAACTTGCATGCAAATATGCCGACGCGTATATTCCCCTTGACGGAATATTCTATAACCTTTCTGTTGAAGCCGCTCCCGAGATCTGGACAGGCGACGGCGTTCATCCCTCTGCGGCAGGCCACAGAATAATAGCAAAAGAGATAATCAGGGTTCTGGAAGACTGAATATCGTGCAAAAAAGAAAAGCGCTCCCGGAAATCTTTAAGTGTAAAGGTGGATATTGACGGACGAACGTCAAAAAATCACGCCGATCACTCGATTATTCTGTTGAGAGCACATTTTTCCGACATGTTTCAGACTTTATGATTTATGGTAAGGAGTAATGATATGGGCTTCAATTTTGATTATTCTCAAACTCTGTGGATGAAGCTTTTTATGGCAAAACCTGATTTTCCGAACAACAAAAGCGAGGTTTTCTTTACTTTCGAACAGGCGCTTGACGTTATCAGAATAACGGACGCGATCACGCAGGGCATAAAAAAGATCGTTTATCTCGTCGGCTGGCAGGGACTCGGTCACGACGACTGCTATCCCGAAATGGAGGTCGTGAACAAGTATCTCAAACGCGACTGCGACGCCACTGCTTCCGAAAGTCTGTGGTGGCTTTATGAAGAAGCAAAAAAATACAATACGGTTGTCAGCTTTCACGGAAACGTTGCCGATGAATACGGCGTAAACGCTTCGCATCCCGAATTCGTCGCTGCAAATGCTCTTGCCAACGGTATGGACGGCAAACCGGCGGTTATCGAGGTGTTCAACGGCAGAGACGCATATAAAACTTCATACAGTCAGTACTGGGAAAGCGGTCTTTTCAAAAAATATTTCGACCGTTTTGTAGAAGCAACTCCCGTCAGACAGGCGGGGACAGTTCATCTTGATAACTTCTGCATAGCTGAAAGTCTTAATCCCCGAACGGACGTTTATGCTCAGAATGACGCGAGAAACAAAATGCTTGACTATATCGCATCACTCGGTATAGACGTCACGTCCGAATATACATACAGAGAGCTTCCTCTTCGTGCCGATGCGCCGGATCATCCTATCCGCAAGCTTTATTCTCAGCTTCCCGATCCGCTTCCCGTGGGCGGGGCATACGAAGCTCCGATACATGCGCTCGGCAGGATCGCTTCTGCATGGTGGTTAAGCAACCTGACAATGGAAGACTGCATGAAGATATCTCCGAAACAGTATTGCGGCCGCTTTACAGACAGATCTCAACTCGCTGTTTTTTACGCCGCACTGCACGGAGAAGATATCTGGATGAGACACGGAACCGACGCGAAAGCATGGGTGCCGGAATTCACTCGCGAATTCTGCCTGGGACATCTTCCTTACTGCTACCTCAACAGATATGACAGACTTCGTTTCGAAGAAGATAATACTCTGGGCAATGAGAGATATACGGTATACTTTTCTGACGGCGTTGTCAGCCGCGCACACGGCGGAATTATAAAGAAAAACGGCATTGCCGTCAAAAACGGCGGAGACGCGCTCCTTCCCGTCGATCTTACCGACAGAGTTTTCGTTGCTTATTCCGAAAAAGGCAAAGACGGAACATGGGCGATACCCGACGCGAAATTCACACGCGCTTCCGTTTACGAAATATCCGCTTCCGGCAATCGTTTTATTGAAAACGTATCCGTTGAGGACGGCAAAATCCGCCTGAACGTAAAACCGGGACAGGCTCTTGCCGTCTGCGCCGAGGACTGACGCGGATTCATTCAAATATAATAAGTAGCTGCAAAACTCGCAATAATCCGTCTCCGTGACGGATTATTTGCATATTTTCCGCGAAAATTCATAGAAAAATCACATAGTGGGTTGAAAACTACTTGCTTTTTTCTTGAAATTATGATATAATGGCTCTACCTTGCGTAAAGGTGCTTTATTGTGTTGCCGAAAAATCGCAGGAAACAAGGCATACTAAACGCCTTTGCTGTGCCCGGCTGAAATCGAATACGGTCAGGGCGAGAAAGGGAGGCAAATAATTAAGGAGGTGCCGACATGGGTAAGGATAAAGTAGTTTTGGCATGCTCGGAATGCAAACAGAGAAACTACAACACTACCAAAAACAAAAAGAACAATCCCGACAGACTCGAAATGAACAAATACTGCAAGTTCTGCCGCAAGCACACGCTTCACAAGGAAACCAAGTAAAATAGGAGGTCAGATCGATGTCGGAAGAAATCAAGAAAACCGAAGAGCAGAAGCCCGCTAAATCCGAAAAGAAAAAGGAAAAAAAGCCCGGTTTCTTCGCCAAGGCAAAAAAATTTCTCAAAGAACTCAAAAGCGAGATCTCCAAGATCGTATGGCCTACTCCGAAACAGGTATTGAACAACACGCTCGTCGTTATCGCAGTGGTGCTTTTGTCCGCTGTATTTATCGGTCTTGTTGACGCGCTGTTCAAATTCCTTGCAGGACTTATCGTTTGATCGACGGAGGAAAAACGATGGCGCAGAACGGAAAATGGTATGTCCTTCATACCTATTCGAGCTACGAAAACAAGGTCAAAACAAGTCTTGAAACTATAATCGAAAACAGAAAGCTTCAGGATCTTATTTTCGATGTCCGTATTCCGACGGAAACGGTTTCAGAAAACAACGAAGCGGGCGAGACGGTCGAAAAAGAAAGAAAGCTTTTTCCCGGCTATGTTCTGGTAAACATGATAGTCAATGACGACACATGGTTTATCGTTAAAAACATCCGCGGCGTTACCGGCTTTGTCGGACCCGAGGGTAAGCCCGTACCGCTCACTGATGCGGAGATTGCTTCACTCGGAATTATGAAACAGGCAGCGGAAGTTGACTATGCCGTCGGAGATTCCGTAAGAATAACGAGCGGATCGCTTGAGAACTTTACGGGTATCGTTGAGGAAATCGACATACCGAACAACAAAGTCCGTGTCGTAATTTCGATGTTCGGACGTGAAACCCCAGCAGAGCTCGAACTTGACCAGATAGAGGTCATCTGAGAGCAAATTCATTTCAATCTTTAAGGAAGGTAATTGACATGGCTCAGAAAATAACAGCTTATGTAAAGCTTCAGATACCTGCCGGCAAAGCAAATCCGGCACCGCCTGTAGGACCTGCTCTCGGTCAGCACGGCGTTAACATTATGGCTTTCACGAAGGAATTCAATGAAAGAACAAAAAATGACATGGGTCTCATAATCCCCGTAGTCATCACTATATATGCGGACCATTCCTTCACATTCATCACCAAAACACCTCCGGCAGCCGTTCTTATCAAGAAGGCTTGCGGAATCGAAAGCGGATCCGGCGTTCCCAACAAAACAAAGGTTGCCAAGATCACACGCGAACAGGTTCTTAAGATCGCCGAGCAGAAAATGCCTGACCTTAACGCAAACGACGTAGAGGCAGCGGCAAAGATGATCGCAGGAACAGCAAGAAGCATGGGTGTCGAGGTCGTAGACTGAGGTCCCTAAAAAGTGGGAGGATCGTTTGAATCGTCCGAAAAACCACACAGGAGGAATTGAATTAAAATGAAAAAAGGAAAGAATTATACAGAGAGCGCAAAACTCGTTGACAGAACAAAGCTTTATGATTCTGACGAAGCGCTCGGCCTTGTTTGCCAGATGGCAAAGGCAAAATTCGACGAAACAGTAGAAGTTCACGTTCGTCTCGGCGTTGACTCCCGTCACGCAGACCAGCAGGTCAGAGGTGCAATCGTTCTTCCGAACGGCACCGGTAAATCCGTTAGAATCCTTGCCTTTGTTAAAGGCGATAATATTCAGGCAGCAGAAGCTGCAGGCGCTGACTATGTCGGCGGTGCGGAACTCGTTGCAAAGATACAGAACGAAAACTGGTTTGATTACGACGTAGTAGTTGCAACTCCCGATATGATGGGTGTTGTAGGTCGTCTCGGTAAAGTCCTTGGTCCTAAAGGACTTATGCCTAACCCGAAAGCCGGAACCGTTTCCCCTAACATTGCTCAGGCTATTCAGGAGCTTAAAGCAGGTAAAATCGAATACAGACTCGATAAAACCAACATTATCCACTGCCCCATCGGAAAAGTTTCCTTCGGTACCGAAAAGCTTCAGGAAAACTTCGATACTCTTCTCGGAGCTATCGTAAAGGCTAAACCCGCAGCAGCAAAAGGTCAGTATATCAAAAGCTGCGTAGTAGCTTCCACAATGGGTCCCGGCGTAAAGATCAACGGCGCAAAGCTGATGTAATCCGGTCGGAAAACAAACAGAATATCAACGGATGGTCATTAGATCATCCGTTTTTATTTTAATCTTATTTGCTTGACTTTTTACCCGCGTAATGATATAATTATAATAATGATTAAAATAATAAAGAAATAACGTGAGTTTCCTTTGCCTTATGACGGTCATTGCTTCAAAAAAGAGCCCCGGCGTTTTTACGGATTATCTGAAAAATACTCTTCTTTTGCCCGATAACCCTGATCTGGACAGTCGTATCGCTTTTCATACAGATCTGTCCCTTTTTTCTTTCGGCGATACGGTGATCTGCGCACCGTTTCTATCTGATCTTCTATCCCGGGAGCTGCCTGCCGTATCAGTCATCTCGAGTGAACGTCCTTTTTCGCCGTATCCGCACGACGTTGCATACAATGCCGCGCTTGTGGGAAAAACGCTTTTCTGCAATGTGAGATACACTTCAAAAATGCTTCTTGCCGAGGCGCAAAAACGCGGATTCACTCTTGCGGATGTAAAACAGGGCTACTCGAAATGCAGCGTGATACCCGTAACGGATGATTCGCTTATAACGTCCGATAAATCAATCGCAATCGCCGCTGAAAAAGAAGGAAAAGATGTCCTTTTCGTCTCAAATCAAGGCGTTTTTCTCGAAGGATTCGACAACGGTTTTATCGGAGGCGCAGCGCTGTCTCTGAAAAACGAGATCGTGTTTACCGGCGATATTTCCGCACTGCGGGATGCTGAAAAAATCGTTGAGTTTATCGAGGCTTACGGTAAAAAGGCAGTATATTTTAAAAACTTCACGCTTACGGACATAGGAAGCCCCGCGCTTACTTACTGACCGTTTTATATCACTGTTTACAGGGGGATATCTTTATGGATGCCAAAGCCCGTATGGACGAACTCGTTTCGCTCATAAACTATCACGCAAAAAAATACTATACGGAAGACGCTCCTGAAATATCGGACTATGAATACGATATGCTTAACAGAGAGCTTCTTTCTCTTGAAGAAAAATATCCCGAGTTCCGTTCTCCGCAGTCACCGTCTCTTCGTGTCGGCGGCGCGATACTGAAGGGTTTTGACGAGGTTCGTCACGAAGTTCCGCTTGACAGTATGCAGGACGCATTTTCTTTTGATGAGATACGTGATTTCGACCGCAGAGTCAGACAGACGTTCCCCGATACCGAGTATGTTGTTGAACTGAAGATCGACGGACTATCCGTTGCGCTTGAGTATATCGACGGAAAATTCGTCAGAGGCGCAACAAGGGGCGACGGCGCGGTCGGAGAAGACATAACCGAAAATCTGAAAACTGTAAAGTCTATCCCGCTTACACTGTTTGAGCCGTATCCTCACCGCATTATAGTCAGAGGTGAGGTCTATATGCCCAGAACGTCTTTTGAAAACCTTAACAGAGAGCGGGAGGAAAACGGCGAAAATCTCTTTGCAAATCCCCGAAACGCCGCGGCAGGATCGCTCCGTCAGCTTGACAGCCGTGTCACCGCGAAGCGAAATCTCGATATTTTTGTCTTTAATCTCCAGCTTTCAGACGGAAATATGCCCAAAACGCATACTGAATCTCTCGATTATATGAAATCGCTCGGTTTTTGCGTGAGCCCGTATTATAACAGATTCAGATCCGTAGAGGACGTTATCGAAGAGATCGGACGGCTTGGCGAAAAACGCGAAGGACTGGAATTTGATATTGACGGTGCAGTTGTAAAGGTCAACAGCCTGTCACAAAGAAAAACACTTGGCAGCACGGTCAAATTCCCGAGATGGCAGATCGCATTCAAATATCCTCCCGAAAAAAAGGAAACGGTGCTTGAAGATATACAGATAAACGTCGGAAGAACCGGGGTTTTAACACCGCTGGCGATCCTCAGACCCGTTGCGGTCGCAGGTTCGGTCGTTTCTAGGGCTACTCTTCACAATAAAGATTTCATTGCCGAAAAAGATATAAGGATAGGCGATACTGTCATAATACAGAAAGCGGGAGACGTTATTCCCGCAATCGACGGCGTCGTTATTTCAAAGCGCAAAAGCGACAGCGTTCCTTTTGAAATGCCGAAAAAATGTCCTGTCTGCGGCGAAGAAGTCGCGCAGGATGCAGATAGTCCGTTCGTCAGATGCATAAATGCAGAATGCCCCGCTCAGCTGATAAGAAATATAGTGCATTTTGTTTCAAAAGACGCTATGGATATAGAAGGCTTCGGCGTTTCACAGATCGAAAGGTTCATATCGCAGGGATTTATCTCTTCCGCCGCCGATATCTACACTCTTGATTTCGGTAAGATTAAAGAGATGGACCGTTTCGGAGAAAAAAGCGTTGAAAACCTGAAAAACGCAATAGAAAAATCAAAGTCGAACAATCTTGACAGACTTGTCTACGCTCTCGGCATCCGCGAAGTAGGCTCAAAGGCGGCAAAACTGCTTTGCGAAAGGTTCAGGACGCTTGACGCGCTCATCGAAGCAGATGAAGATCAGCTTCTTTCTGTCGGCGAAATAGGGGAAATAACTACACGAAATATCATCGAATTTTTCGGAAAGAAAAAGAATCTCGAACTTATTGCCGATCTCAGAAAAGCAGGTCTGAATTTCACATATGTTTCAGACCGAGTATCCGATATCTTTTCGGGTATGACGTTCGTTTTGACGGGCACGCTTCCTTCGTACACAAGAGACGAGGCGAAGGCAGTCATAGAGAGCCTCGGAGGAAAAACAAGCTCTTCTGTTTCCAAAAAAACAACATACGTCCTTGCGGGCGATGAGGCTGGAAGCAAGCTTGAAAAGGCGCGTACACTCGGCATAAGGATAATAGACGAAACGGAATTCAGACGAATGACCGAGGATGCACAAGAGTAATGCAAAAAACACATATCCGTTATTTTTCAGGAGAATAAAATGATACTTGTCGGCGTTGTTGACAGCATAGTATTCAGGAATCATGAAACAGGCTACACGGTGCTTGAGGTTGAAACAAAACAGGGCAAGCAGACCGTTGTGGGCATTCTGCCGGTAATAGGCGAGGGCGAACAGATAGAGGTTGAGGGCGATTTTACAAATCATGCAACATACGGCAGGCAGTTTGCCGCAGAATCCTTCAGATCAAGTCTGCCTGCGGATGAAACGTCAATTTTCCGTTATCTTTCATCAGGCATCATAAAGGGAGTCCGTGCCGTCACCGCAAAAAACTTTATAAATGCGTTCGGACCGGATACTCTTGACGTTCTTGAAAACGATCCCGAAAAAGCGGCTACGGTCAAGGGTATGTCTCTTGACCGTGCAATAAAGATCTCAGAGCAGATGAAGTCTCTTACGGGCGTAAAGTCGATACTTATGGGGCTTGCAGGGTTCGGCATCACACCGTCCGACGCTTTCGGCATATACAGACAGTTCGGTGTTCACGCATATGAACTTGTCAGACTCAATCCGTTCAGGCTTTGCGATATCCCCAGTTTCGGCTTTGAAAAAGCAGACAGGATAGCCTCAAAGATGAATTATCCGTCAAACGACCGCAACCGTCTCTGTGCAGGTGTGCTTTACGTTCTTAAACATAATCTTTATAACAACGGACATACCTTTCAGCCGAGAGAAAAACTCATCGCTGCAGCGCAGAGCCTGCTTGAAGTTTCGCAGGACGAAATAGATATCATCATCGACCGTCTTGAAGAGGAAAAAGAGGTCGCAATCGAGCCGAAAATAGGCAATACAAACGGCGTATACTGGTTTCCCGCATACCGAGCCGAACAGATAATAAGCGAAAGGGTGTCTCTGGTTTCGAAGTTTGAAAAAGAATATCCCGGCGATTTTGAAAAGGACATTCTGAAGGCGGAAAAATCCCTTGGCATAGAATTTGCGCAGAACCAGAAAAACGCAGTGAAAAACAGCCTCTGCTACAGAATAATGGTCCTGACTGGCGGACCCGGAACGGGAAAGACCACCACGCTGAACGGCATAATATACAACTTTGAGCAGAAAGGCATTTCTTTTGCGCTCGCAGCGCCTACGGGACGCGCCGCCAAAAGGATGACCGAGCTTACGGGTAAGGAGGCAAAAACGATACACCGCCTTCTTGAATACGGCGAAAACGGCACTTTTGCAAAAAATCGTGAAAACACGCTTCAGTATGACGCTGTGATCATAGACGAAAGCTCAATGGTCGACCTGTTCCTTTTTTCCGCTCTTGTTCAGGCAACTGGCATTTCCACGCGGCTTATACTTGTCGGAGACGCAAATCAGCTGCCCCCTGTCGGACCGGGATGCGTTTTTAAGGATATAATTTCCTCGGGCGCGGTATCGGTAGTTGAACTCAACGAAATATTCCGTCAGTCCCGCGAAAGTATGATAGTTACTAACGCACACGAGATAATCAACGGACGTATGCCCGAGTGCCGTGATACAAAACACGACTTTTTCTTCATTCCGTCTGCAACGCCGGAAGATCTCGCAATGAAAGTTTCTGATCTTTACACCGCAAGGCTTCCCAGAGCATACGGATTTGATCCGATGACCGATATCCAGATAATCTGTCCGACGAAAAAAACGCTGTGCGGAACAGCTTCACTCAACGCCATGCTCAAAGAGCTTGCAAATCCGCAGAACGGAGACAAAAACGAAGTATCTTTTCACGGAACCGTTTTTCGTGAGGGCGACAAGGTGATGCAAACGAGGAATAATTACGAAATCGTTTACGAAAGCGATTTCGGAGCAGAAGATCAGGGCGTTTTCAACGGAGACATAGGCAGAATAGAACAGATTGCTCCCGACGGGGAGGCTGTGACCGTTCGGTTTGACGATAAAAAAGTAACTTATTATTCACAGGACCTTGAAGACGTCGAGCTTGCCTATGCCATAACCGTCCACAAAAGCCAGGGAAGCGAGTGGGATGCCGTCATTTTGCCTGTTATGGACGGCTACGATCCTCTGTTCACGCGAAACCTTCTTTATACTGCCGTTACCCGTGCAAAAAAGATCATCGTTATAGTGGGTTCATATGAGAGGCTGAAAAAAATGGTCGACAACCAGACTTCAGACAAACGCTACTGCGGACTGAAATATATGATTCTTAAAATGTTATGAGAAATATTATTACCGTGATCACGGATATGATCTTTACAAGAAGATGCCCCGGATGCGGTGAACCTGTCGATATATTCGCCGATAGCGACATATGTCCTTCATGTCTGCCCGGATTTCGGGATATTTCGGATAAAATGTTTTACGTCTCCGATATACGCTGCCTTAAAGCGGTTTATTCGTTTTCCGGTCCCGCAAGACACGGGCTTCACCGCTTTAAATTCAGGGGAGACGGTTCTGCGGGTATTTTCTTTGCAGACAGGATCGCCGAAATGATAAGAAATGAAAAATATTTCGATAAAAACTGCGTCCTCGTCCCGATCCCAGGTAATATCGAAAAAACCGACAGAGAATACGTTCAGGCGGTATTTCTCGCCAAAAGAATAGCCCGAAAGCTGCATATCGGGTACGTCGGCGATGCCATGAGAAAGAAAAAATCCGTAATATCCCAGACAAAATGCAGAACTCTGCTTGCAAGAAGAGAAAATATCGCAAACGCATTCATTCTTAACAAACGCTCCGCATCAAAGCTCTGCGGAAAAAAAGTGATCATCATAGACGATATATCGACAACCGGTTCAACTATTTCCTCCGCTGCAAGAACTCTTAAAAAGGCGAATCCCGCGGAAATATATGCCGCATGCGCGGCAAGGACTCCCACGCATAAAGACATCGGGAAAAAATATATCGTCAGATGTCCCGACAACATGAAAACACTTCTTGTCGTTGCAAAGGGAAATAGTGACAGCTAAAAAACACACGGCAGCGTTTATGCGCGGCCGTTTTCGGTTTTTTAATAAAAACACCCATAAATCTGAAAATTGTTAATTTTTACCTATTTACTTTTTTTATTAAATGTTATATAATAGATTAGATAAGTAAAAATAAATGTCGGTTACAGGAGAAATAAACTTTATGGTTATCGGTTTTGACAACGCGAAGTATCTTAAGATGCAGTCAGAGCATATCATGCAGAGAATAGGTGAGTTCGGCGGTAAGCTATACCTCGAATTCGGCGGAAAGCTTTTTGACGACTATCACGCATCAAGAGTTCTGCCGGGATTTGCGCCGGACAGCAAGCTTCAGATGCTTAAAAAAATCGCTGCGGACGTTGAGATCGTCATCAGTATCAGCGCGGCGGATATCGAAAACAATAAAGTCAGAAAAGATTACGGTATTACATATGAAACAGACGTCCTTCGTCTTGTAGACGCTTTCCGCGATGCAGGTCTTTTTGTAGGCAGCGTTGTTATTACTCAGTGCGCAGGTCAGCCCGCAGCCGAAAACTTTAAAAACAGACTTGAGAAGCTCGGACTGAAAGTTTACCGTCATTATCTTATCCCCGATTATCCTTTCAACGTATCAAGAATAGTAAGCGAAGATGGCTACGGAAAAAACGATTATATCGAAACACAGCGTCCTCTCATTGTAATTACTGCTCCCGGCCCCGGAAGCGGAAAAATGGCTACCTGCCTTTCTCAGATATATCACGATCATCTTCGCGGCATCAAAGCAGGCTATGCAAAATTCGAGACCTTCCCCGTATGGAACATGCCCCTCAAACATCCCGTCAACCTTGCTTATGAAGCCGCTACGGCGGACCTTAACGACGTAAATATGATAGATCCCTATCATCTTGATGCATACGGCATAACGACCGTAAACTATAACAGGGACGTTGAAATATTCCCCGTTCTCAATGCCATGTTCAGAAACATTTACGGAGAAAGCCCGTATAAATCACCCACTGATATGGGCGTAAATATGGCAGGCTACTGCATTATTGACGATGAAGTTGTCCGCAATGCCGCAAGACAGGAAATAATAAGACGTTACTATACTACTCTTTGCGACCGTATAAACGGAAAAACCGGAGAGTCAACGGTAAAGAAGATAGAAATGCTCATGCAGCAGGCGGGTATCAGCGACGCAGACAGAAAACCGATCGCAGCCGCTATTGAAAGAGAACAGCTGACCGGCGCGCCTACCGTTGCCATCGAACTTCCCGACGGTCGTGTCGTTTCAGGCAAAACGTCTGCTCTTCTCGGTCCTTCCGCAGCGGCACTTCTGAACGCGGTCAAAGCGCTCTGCAATATGGAAAAAGAAAAGAAACTTATTTCTCCTTCCGTTATCGAACCGATCCAGAGACTTAAAACCGAAGTTCTGGGCAATCATAACCCGAGGCTTCATTCCGATGAGGTCCTCATCGCCCTTTCCATTTCAGCAGCAACCGATCCGGATGCAGCGCGTGCCGCTGAGGCTCTTCCTTTGCTGCGCGGATGCGAAGCTCATTCAACGGTGATTTTAACGCAGGTCGACGACGATACATACAGGAAGCTCGGCATCCGTCTTACCTGCGCGCCTAAATATCAGACTAAAAAACTCTATCATAAATAATTGTTTAAAAGGAGGGTGACTGTCATGAAAAAATGTGTTAACTCAGCGGTATTTACCGCTTTGACAGTCGCTGCTTCCGCAGGTATTGTTCTTGCTCCCGGCGCGTTCGCCCTGTTTTCAATCATAGCGACCGTTCTTTTCACGTTCGTGATAGTCTATTCGGATACAACTGCTTCGCGAGTGGTTTCTCAGAGCGTGATAGCGGTTGTTTATATCGCTTCCGTTGTCATATTAAAAGACCCAGTTCCGGGCTTGCTTCTGCTTGCAACTTTCTTCCCTGTCGGATGGGCTGTAGGTTCATCATATCTGATGAAAAGAAACCTGAACTCCGCAGGCGCAATGTCCGTTTTGTTCGGTGCAGTCTTTCTTCTTGCCGTATTTGCGGTCTACGCGCTCTTTTCCGCGCCTGACGGCGGATCGTTTGCCGGAGTTGCGGAATCGCTGCGTGAAGCGTTCGTTTCACGCGTTGAAACCGCTCTTGAAAGCGCGATTGCTGCTCAGCCGGAAATTCCGTCGAATGTGGCTCTTTATTCCGTCCCGTCGATTGCTGCCGCGATTTTTTCATACATTCCGGCTGCGATTGCCATATGGTATCTCGCATGCGCCGCCGTATCTTTCGCAGTCCTCAGAAAAGCGCAGAGGGCTATCGGAAACGATATTTCATTCATGGGTGAATTCAGCGATTTCAGGGTAAGCAAGGCAGGGGCGATAGTATATTTTATTGCGTCGCTCATCTCTCTTCTGACCATGGGTTCCGTTGCGGGGACTGCGGCACTCAACTTCACGGGCGTTATGTCCACGGTGCTTTCTTATGCGGGCATCGCTCTTATCGCCTACATACTTGATTTTAAAAATATATCCGGCGTTTTCAGACGAATAATAATAGTGGCTTTGTTTGTTATCGGCATTTTGCCAATCGGCATTTCATATATTCTTTCACTTGTGGGGCTTGTTGACTCATACCTCAATATCCGCGAAAGATTTATGAATTCCGGTCATTGAAAAGGGAAGGTGTAACATGAGCGGAAAGTATATCATAACAGCTCTTTCATCAAGGATAGTCTATATTATCCTTGCCGTTTTCTGCATTCTTTTCCGTATTTATCACCCGGGCACGCTCAGCTATATTTTCATCCTTGTTTCCGTCCTTTATATAGTAGGTTTTGAGATATATGCACGAATCACAAAGAAAAACGTTAAGAAAACGCTGAAAAACACTGTTGCGGTAATGAATCTTCGCACCGTAAACAGGCTCGGCACGTTCCCTCTGCCTGTCGTTGTATGCGACGGTGAGGGCAATATTCTGTGGTTCAGCGAAAAATTCATCGATCTTGCCGGTGAACCGTTTGTTTCAAAGCTTAACAATATTAAAACGGTTGACAGGGCTCTGCCCGCGTCGGACCGCACGGAGATCACGGTGGGAGATAAAACCGTTGCGGTTTATGTTGATAAAGACGAAACTTATAACGGCGTGATGTATATCCTTTATTTCTTTGACAGAACGGATTATGCCATCCTCAAACGCGAACAGCAGCTTCTGAAGCCCGTGGCGGCTTATCTCACAATAGATAATTACGACGAGCTCTTCAAAAACATCCGTGAGGGAGACAGCTCCGTTGCGGTAGCCACCATAGACGATGCTGTAATGCACTGGGCGGCTCAGGCAGAGGGTATAATCAAGAAAACCGAAAAGAACAGATACTTTTTCATATTTGAAAACAGATTTATAAAACAGTTCACCTCCGATCGCTTTGATATCCTTGATAAGGTCAGGGATCTGCCCATAATCAGTTCTATCCCGCCAACACTTTCGATCGGTGTAGGCGTTTCGGGCGGTTCTCTGTCGGAAAGCGAAGATGCCGCAAGAAAAGCTCTTGACATGGCTCTGAGCAGAGGCGGCGACCAGGCAGTTATTTCAACGTCAAACGGCTTTGAGTTCTTCGGCGGATATGCAAGGATAAACGATACGCGCACGAAAATACGTTCACGTGTCCTCGCATCGTCGTTTGCGGAAGTTATCAGGAGCGTTGACAACGTAATCGTCATGGGTCATAAATATGCGGATATGGACAGCCTCGGCGCATGCATAGGCGTTGCGTGCATAGCCATGTCTAAGCATAAAGACGTTTACGTCGTTCTTGACAACAATACAAATCTTGCGGATACTCTTTATGACAGACTCGTTATGTCCGAACGTCATAAAAACCTCTTTATCACAAAAGAGCAGGCTCTGATGAACGTAGGACTGAATACGCTGCTCGTCATTGTTGATACCCACCGCGGAATGTATACCGAAATGCCGGAGCTTCTTTCATACGCGGGCAAGGTCGCGGTTATTGACCACCACAGAAAAGCTGCCGATTTTATAAAGGACACCGTATTCTTCTTCCATGAGCCTTATGCGTCGTCGGCTTGCGAAATGATAACCGAGCTTATACAGTATCTGGGTGACTGCAATCCGTCGCCTATCGAAGCGGAGGCTTTGCTTGCAGGTATTTACCTTGACACCAAAAACTTCGCCGTTCGAACAGGCACCTGCACCTTTGAAGCGGCAGCATTTCTCAAAACGATGGGCGCTAACACCGTTAACGTAAAGCTCATGTTCCAGACGGATATGGAAACATATAGAGACCGTGCAGAGATCATTAAAAATACTCAGATATACAGATCTATATTTGCCATTTCGGTATTCGAAGCTCAGTCTGAAGGCAACATCAAGATCGCAACCTCGCAGGCTGCGGACGAGATGCTGAATATTGAAGGAGTTCAGGCTACGTTTACCATATTTGAAACAAAAGATTATTCAAATATATCTTCACGCTCGTTCGGCAACATAAACGTTCAGCTTATTATGGAAAAGCTGGGCGGAGGAGGACATCAGAGCATGGCGGGTACGCAGCTTAAAGGCGTAAACGCCAAAGAGGCATATATTAAGCTTACGAATGCAATAGATGCTTTCCTTGAAGAACAGGGCAGGATAGATATCAAATAACTCTTAAAGGAGGACAGAATCATGGAAGTAATTTTGCTTCAGGACGTAAAAACACTCGGTAAGAAAAACCAGATAGTTAAAGTGAGCGACGGCTATGCGAGAAATTTCCTTTTCCCGAAAAAGCTTGCCGTAGAAGCCACAGCCGTAAACAAAAACGCAGTGGAAATACACAATAAAGCCGAAGAAGATAAGCGTAAGGCAGAAAAGGCAAGGGCTGAGGAAGATAAAAAGTCTCTTGAAAACCGTGTTTTCACGGTGAAGGCCAAAGGCAGCAGCACCAAGCTTTTCGGCGCAATAACCTCTAAAGAAATAGCCGACGCGATCGAAAAAGAAAGCGGACTTGCTATTGATAAAAAGAAGATCAGCGTTGCAAACATCAAAACATACGGCGAATATACAGCCGAGGTGAAACTCTACCCCGAAACGGCTGCCAAAATCACCGTTCACGTAGTGCCGGAAGAATAAAATGGAAATCAAAGATAACGACCGTAAAATGCCTTACAGCATCGAGGCGGAGCAGGCGGTTCTCGGAGCGATACTTCTTGATCCCGAAAAGATATCCGCAGCTGCCCAGAAGCTGAAGCCCGAAAGCTTTTATTTCAAAAAGCATTCGGAAATATTTGAAACAATGACGGAGATGTTCAACCTTACCGTCCCCATCGAAGGTGTTCTTTTGCTCGAAAAACTCAGGGAAAAAGGATATTTTGAAGATGATGCGGATAAAGAATATCTCCTCGGACTTGCCGAATCATCCTCTCTTATCAACGATATCAATTATTATATCGATATTGTTTCCGATAAGGCGTCTCTGCGCAGGATAATCGACGTCTGCGGAGACGTGAGCAATCTTTGCTACAGCGGCGATGACGTAAAGGATATTCTTGATATAGCCGAAAAAAGCTTTTACGAAATAACAAACGGTCGTCAGAATACAACGCTTTATAAGCTCGAATCAGTAGTAAAGGATGAGCTTGAGCGCTGGTCGGAACAGAAAAACGATACTACCGGTAAATATGACCCGCTGAAGCTCGAAATATCGGCAGTGGATAATTTCATAGGCGGTTTCAACAACTCCGACCTCGTTGTCATAGCAGGACGACCCGGTATTGGCAAAACGTCGTTTGCCCTGAACGTAGCATACAATATAGCCAATTCGTCAAACTATAACCCGAAGCGATCCGTCGTTTTCTTCTCTCTTGAAATGTCAAAAGAGCAGCTTGCGCACAGGATCATATCAATGGAACGCAGAATGGACAGCTACGTGCTCAGAACGGGGGCTCTTACAGACGATCAGTGGTCCGACCTTTTCAGGTTCTGGCACGATGATTTACAGAATGTTCAGATGTTTTTTGACGATACGCCGTCAATAACCGTTATCGAAATGAAGGCAAAGCTTCGCAGAGTCCCCAATCTCGGGCTTATAGTTATAGACTACCTTCAGCTCATGAACTCTTCACGCAAAATCGACAACCGCGTTCTTGAGATCTCCGAGATCACGCGTTCTCTTAAAATACTTGCAAAAGAATTCAACGTTCCCGTAATTCTGCTTTCACAGCTTTCAAGAAGCATTGAGCAGCGAAAGGACGATAATAAAACGCCCCGTCTTTCAGACCTGAGAGACTCAGGTTCTATCGAGCAGGACGCAGATATCGTTATCTTCCTCAGCAGACCGGACTACTACGACAAAGAAACCGCGCAGAAAAACATCTGTGAGGTCATCATTGAGAAAAACCGTCACGGTCAGACGGGTAAAGTAAGTATATTCTGGGACGGCGCGCACACCTCGTTCCATTCGATCTCATCAAGTGACGTAAATGAACAGTATTGACAGCCTTATCCGCGAAAATATCGAAAAAAACAGCCTGCTTTCGGAATGCAGCGGGGTAGTTCTCGCCGTTTCCGGCGGGGCAGACTCGATGACGCTTCTTGACTATTTCATTCGTGAAATAAAAAGCGTTCCTTTTGCCGTCGCTCATGTGAACCACGGCATACGCAAAGAATCAGACGCCGAAGAAGAGTTTCTGAAAAGCTATTGCGACAATCATTCGGTCAGACTTGAGGTTCTCAGGGCTGATATCCCGCACAGTAAGCCTGCGGGAGAAACGATGGAGGAGTATTCGCGCCACGTCAGATACACATTTTTTGACAGCGTCAGAAAAAAATACGGCTTTTCGCATATAGCTACCGCACATAACAGAAACGATGCAACGGAATCGTTTTTTATGAATATAATCAGAGGCGCCGGAATCCACGGAGCCGCAGGAATCCCGGTCGTAAGAAGTGACGGTGTTATCAGACCGCTTCTTTTCTGTGAAAAAAAGGACGTTCTCGACCATTGCAAAAAAAACGGTATTCCGTTCGTTACCGATCTTACCAATTTTGAAAATATCTGCACCCGCAACGTTTTACGAAATGACGTCCTTCCGCGCCTTCGCGAAATAAATCCCAGGCTTGACGATGCGGTCTTTCGCATAACTACCATCGCGGCTGAGGACGAAGAATACTTCGAAAAACGTGTCGATGAGGCGATAAATTCGTTCGGAAAAAATCGGCAGAAAAACGAAGTCCCGCTGAATTTTTTAAGGAATGCGGAAAAGCCCGTGATTTCAAGGCTTTTAAGACGCGTTTATTCAACGGTCGACGCCGGCGCGGTCTTGACATTCAGGCAAACAAATGATATAATTTTTCTGCTTGAATCGGGTCATACGTCAGACCGCGTACTTATTGCAAACGGTTATTTCGCCGTTCTCGATTATGAATATCTGCGTTTTGAAAGTGCTGATGACAGCCTGCCTCAAGCAGTTTGTGAGCAGATATCCGAAGGTGATAATTCGTTTGGCGGCTTTTATGTAACACTGAAAAAAACCGCGGTCAGCAAAGAAAACATACGCGCATGCTTTCAGGGCGATCCGCCGTTCGTTATCAGATCAAGAAAAGCGTCTGATCGCATACGTCTTTACGGCAGACCTGAAAAATCCGTAAAAGAACTGTTTATAGATGAAAAGATCCCTGCGAAAAAACGTCCGTCAATGCTGATAGTAACAACCTTAACAGACACGCCTCTGTGGCTTCGCGGCTTCGGCGCTTCGAACGAAGGATACGCGGGTATCGGGGAAAACGCGTGGGAAATAACGATTAAAGAGACCGGAAACGGCAATAAGGGAGAATAAAGGGGAATATTAAAATGAAAGACGTTAAAGTATATCTTTCCGAAAAGGAAATTAAAGAAAAGGTTGCCGAACTTGGCAGAAAGATATCAGAAGATTATCGCGGAAGCGACAAAAATCTGCTTGTCATCGCCGTTCTCAAGGGCTCGGTAATTTTTCTCAGCGACCTTATACGCAATATAGACGTTGATCTTGCGATCGACTTTATGGTAATCTCAAGCTACGGACGGTCTACCGTTTCAAAGGGCAATGTAAAAATAATAAAAGACCTTGATATAAACATTCACAGTTATGATCTTCTCATCGTTGAGGATATTCTTGACAGCGGCTATACTCTTTCGAAACTCATCGAGATCCTTAAAGTCCGCAATCCCAAATCTCTTAAAATATGCGCACTTCTCGATAAACCTGACCGCAGGGTAGTTAATGTGGATCTTGATTATTGCGGTTTTACCGTTCCAGATGAATTCATCGTCGGCTACGGACTTGACTATGACGAAAAATACAGAAATCTCCCATATATCGGCATCCTTGAGCCGTAAATCCCTTTAGCAGGAGGACAATATATTGAAGAATATCAGAAGCATCGGCTTTTACGCTGCGTTGATACTTGTATTGGTTTTGATAGTTGCTCTGCTTTTCAGCGGAGGAAACGAAAAAAAGATAAAGTATTCGCAGGTGATTGACCAGTTCAGAAACAGACAGGTTTATTATTTTGAGATAAACGACGACCTTCTTGAGGTTCAGCTTGTTTCGGGCGAAAAATACTCGTTTACACTCTATTCTCCGCTTTTATTCCTTGAAGACGTGAAAGAGGATATTGACGCAGCAAGAGAAAACGGAACCATGACCGGCTACGACCTTACTCCGCCGGCTGAAACACCGTTCTGGCTTGCATTTCTGCCTTATCTGATCTTCGGAATCGGCATTATGCTCCTTTGGTTCTTTATGATGAACCAGATGAACGGCGGGGCAAAGGCGATGTCGTTCGGCAGAGCGCGCCTTAAAACAAATGAAGGACAGAAAAAACGCATTACTTTTGCGGATGTTGCTGGCGCAGATGAGGAAAAGGAAGAACTGACGGAGATCGTCGATTTTCTGAAGCAGCCAAAAAAATATACCGATATGGGCGCACATATCCCCAGAGGCGTCCTTCTTGTAGGTCCTCCGGGTACAGGTAAAACATACCTTGCCAAAGCCGCTTCGGGCGAAGCGGGAGTTCCGTTCTTTTCCATCTCGGGTTCGGACTTCGTTGAGCTTTACGTAGGCGTAGGCGCATCGCGTGTTCGTGACACTTTCGAGCAGGCAAAGAAAAACGCTCCGTGCATAGTATTTATCGATGAGATAGACGCGGTAGGCCGTCAGAGAGGCGCAGGTCTGGGAGGCGGACACGACGAACGCGAACAGACGCTTAACCAGCTGCTCGTTGAAATGGACGGTTTTGACGAAAACGAAGGCGTTATAGTTATGGCTGCAACAAACCGTCCCGATATACTCGATAACGCGCTCCTGCGTCCCGGACGTTTTGACAGACAGATAGTTATAAATCTTCCGGACGTTAAAGCACGTGAGGAAGTATTGAAGATACACGCTAAAAACAAGCCTATCGGAGAAGACGTCGATCTTGCGGTGATCGCAAAAACAACAGCCGGCTTCTCTCCGGCTGACCTTCAGAATATCCTTAACGAAGGCGCTCTTCTTGCCGCAAGAAGAAAACATGACAAGATACACATGAGCGACGTCGAAGACGCTATACTCAAAGTTATCGTCGGTATCGAAAAGAAGTCAAGGAAAATAACTGACAAGGAAAAACGCCTTACATCATATCATGAAGGCGGACATGCAATTATAAATAAGGTTCTTGTTTCACAGGGCCCTGTTCACCAGATATCCATTGTTCCGAGAGGACTTGCAGGCGGATTTACTCTTTCGCTGCCGCAGGAAGATAAAAACTATATGTCCAAAAACGAAATGTTTGAAGAGATCGTTTCGCTTCTTGGCGGACGTGTTGCTGAAGCTCTTTGCCTCGATGATATCTCAACAGGCGCTTCAAACGACATACAGCGCGCGACCTCTATCGCAAAGAAAATGGTTACCAAATACGGTATGTCCGATCTCGGTCCGATAGATTACGCAGGACAGGACGAAGTATTTATAGGCAGATCTTTCGGTACGCAGCTCAATTATTCCGAAGAGACTGCGGCAAGGATCGACAGAGAGGTTTCCTCTATCATCAACCGCGCATATAGTCTTGCACAGTCGATTCTTGAACAGAACAGACATTATCTCGATAAGATCGCTGAAATTCTTATGGAAAAAGAAAAAATGTCATCCGAAGAATTCTATGCGATATTCGATCAGGCTCCGGCTCCTGAAAACGCATAAATGAATACATATCAAAAAAACCGACACCATCAGGCGTCGGTTTTTCTGTTGTTCGGTTTTATTTAATCAAGATAATCATTGTAAAGATCGTCAAGAGTGCTTTGCATTTTTGATTCCATAGAATCCAGAGTTTCGGCAATCGACAGCGTGCCCTCCGTCATACGGACAAGCTTTGCTTCAAGATCGCCTGCAAAGGATGAGTAAACAAGATAATCAAAGAAAGTGTCGTCTCTCAGGATTTTGAAATATTCAAAAGATTCATTGGTGAAAAACGTTGTTCGGCTGAAATCGTCCTGCCATGTATCAACCGTTTCCCCGGGAAGCGGCTGGAACATAAACGGTAAGAGAATCGAGTGAATTTCTTGATCCGAGTTTGCCGGAGCGTAAAAGAACCGTGAATTGAATGAGTATGCCGTTCTGGGTGTTCCGGGTACATAGCTTGGACCGGCGGGAAAGTATATCCACTCATATGCGTCCTGCATTTTATACGAAAGATTCTGAGTTCCCTCATCTGAAAGGCCCATATGTGTATATTCCATATAAAACGCACGTCTGTTTTCAACAAAAGGTTCAATATTCTGTCTGTCGCCGCCGTTGCATATCAGA
>JAEEGL011664104.1_pt1 | contig 38448 bp, 24 predicted proteins | sample 9134231 | NCBI WGS metagenome assembly JAEEGL01 (sample SAMN16246548, study PRJNA631951) | gut metagenome | biome: gut microbiome; feature: rumen; material: fiber-attached | host: Bos | place: Iran: Karaj | collected 2018-10
CTCAACACCAAGTACCTGGATTGATGGATTTACAAATTTCTTCATAATATTATAGTTGTTATATTTTAACCACTTTACTTGATCTCTGCACCGCTCATGTTGTAAGCCTTACCAGCCTTGACAACAACGATCTGGCCGTTAACCATGTACTTGCCGTCAGCTTTGGTCTTAGCCTCGGTAGCAATGCTGTTGATACCAGTTGCATCGTCAGGAGCAAAGCCGAAGAATGTACGAGACTGATTAGGAGCAGGAACATCATCCTTGCTCAGGTAGCAACGGTTTGGAGCCAATGTGAAGCCCTCGCCAGAAACCTTGTACCAGCCAACAACATCCTCCTTCTTTTCATCGTCGAAGTTCTTCTGCAGCAGGTAATCACCATCCTCAACATTCATTATAGCACCTGATTCATTACCTGTGTAGCAAGATTCAACAGCAGCTTCGTTAGGCTGCGGACTCATTGGGCTCAGCTCTGTTTCAAATGGCTCACCCTCAACAAGTTCAAGAACAACGCCAGTGTTAGCAGGAATATAACCCTTAGTCTGCTCGTTCATACGGATCCAACCCTGCTGCATCTCACCTGTGTAAGCCTTGACACCAGCTGGAATTTCAACTGCAAATGGAGCCCAGAATGTAGCCCAGCCAGCATCGGTGATACGCATGTTAGCAGTGGGATGGAAGTAATTTTGGAGAGCGGCAAGTGCTGCTGTTGCATCGAAGTCATCAGCTTCAACGATGCAATACTGGTTACCAGCATCACGTGTTGTCCAGCTATTAACTACAATACCTGTAGCGTAATTGCTAACATTCACACCATAACTGCCATATGCCATAAAGAAGAGGGGGCTGCTAATTGTAGCACTAGTTGCATCAAAAGAAATTGCAGTTACAGAGTTCAGATCTTCTGTGAGAATAGGTTGATTTGCAACGCTGCCAATAGTTACAGGATTGCCTACGAACTTGTTATCTGCAACACTGTAAAGATAGTATTTGTCCTCGTAGTTGATGATTGCAAAATTGCTTGCGCTATAGGATGTTCCATTGGTTGAAACCATTTGTGTTCCATTAGTACCGAGGGAACCGCGTTCTGTAGTTAAAGTATATGCTTTCGCATTGCTCAATTGGTCAAGAGCGGTTATTAGGCCCGCCTTAGCATCAATGTTCACCTTGATAGTAACATCTTCTTCGCCAATGGTTCCTTCTGTCGAGAAATTGTAAGCAAGGGCGCTGTAGCCATTATATAAACTGCTGGGAACATTAATGGCACTGTTGGGCAGGACAGTTTCTGTTGTGCTGACACCTGTAGCCACGCCATTTACATATTGTGCGTAGGTCACATCAACTGTGAGAGAGGGAACCTCAACGGTTGTCTCATATACATACCATACATTATTGCCGCTGGTGCCACTTACTGTGCCACTACCCCAGAAAGAAAGAGTGTAGCCTGCGCCATTGTTGTCAACAATACTGCCACTGTTGTTGTTCTTGTTCCAACCGAAGAAGCTGCCGCTACCGTTGTTGCTGTTATAGAAGGCGTATGTGCCTGCATCACCCTTGATAGATGTAGTCTTTAGATTAGCGTCAATCCAGTTACCATTAGCAAACTGCATGTTGTACAATCCTTCGCCAGCACTGATGAAGCGCACGAGATAGGCAGCATTGTCATTCGCATAGGTCTCGTTGAGTGAGGCAACGGTAACAGACGTTCCTGCACGCTTCATGGTTTGGCCCATGCCGGCATCGTACATAGGTGTCTCGCCGTAACGCACCTGTGTCACAATATACCACTTGCTGTTGTCTGCCCCTTCGGTAACTGCACTGATGCTAGAAACCTTTTCCCCAACAGTGAGGAAGGCGTTGTCGGCAATGCTGGGTTTCCACTCGGCGGATTCCGAATCGACCTCCACTGTGACAGATATTGAAGTTATCTTCAGTCCACTTGCATTTGCACCGGTCAGGACAAATGAAGTGTATGCTGCACTGAGATCTGTAACCTCAAAGGTGGAAGATGTGCCAACAGCGAACTCGTGGCTTACAGAGCCTGCCGTTAATGTTTGAGTTTGACTGTTTGCTTCACCGGTAACAGTATAGGATTTGATTAAATAGCCATCACCTACGGATAAAGTATAGGTGCTGGATGCGCTTTGACCTGAATGCCACAGAAGATAGGTGCCAGTCTGGCGCTTATCCATGTTATTCGCGCTGGCGGTAACTGTAATGGAAGGAGTAGTGCTGAAAGTAATGGAATTTACATAGTTACCACTACTCGTCACATAGGTTCCGTTACTGGGCGTTAGTGTAAGTACATCCGTTGCCCATGCGCTGCTGAAGATTCCGATCAGCATCGCGAATAGAAGAGTAAATTTCTTCATTTTGTTTGGTTTGTAAGTTAAATTAGTTAATAGAATAAGGTTTGTTAATTTATAAATATGTTTGTTTTATTTATCTTCAGAATAGGAATGATTTGAAGCGTCTGGTGTTTTCTGTTTTCTGCGTCAGTGCTTGTTGCATCCCCTGGATGGCACAGTCCATAAAGAAATGGACGAGGTGCTCGTCGGTACCTTCTTGCCGTATCTTGCGCAGGGCTGTGATGTATTCCTCCTTGCGCTCTTTTGGAATGACGACCAAAGGATGGCCTGCACGCAACAGTATGTAGTTACTGACCAGGCGGCCGGTACGCCCGTTCCCGTCACGAAACGGGTGCAGGTATTCGTAAAAGCCGTGGAACCGTGCAGCAATAACCATTGGGTGATGGTCGGCTGTATCTGTGTTTTGCATGGCCTTTTCGGTACTGCTGAGCAGGTCTGGAACACGCGCAATCAGCACTTGGTGATTGCCGAACAAGGTATCACCGGCAACCATATCGCATGTTGTGTATTCGCCGGGAACGGCATCTGCTGCGTGGTAGCTGAGCGTATGCAGGGTACACAGACGGTTGATTTCCTTTAGCAGTTTTTCATCCAAAACGGTACCCTTTTCCGCTTGCTGCATCATGTATTCGAATGCACAGAAATGGTCCAAGATCTCGAATGCTTCCAACAGGCTTTTGTCGCGTGGAATCATGCCGAGCCCCTTTTCCTTAAGCTCGCGTGTATCATTTACGGAAAAACTGTTGCCCTCTATTGCACAACTGTGTGTCGAGAAGAGAATTTCGCTGTAATCGAAATATTCCTGCCGACTCATGGGGGCAATAATCTGGTCTTGATATTTGCTCCTGAGCTGTTCGTATTGTGCAATGGATTCGGAATACATGCGTGTTTATATTATCACAATCGCGTACAAAGTTAAGTAAATTTTTTCACAATATGTATGTGCGCGTGTGAGATTTTTTGAGAAGGAAGGGAAATTATTTTTGGCGGCACAGAGGTAAGTGTAGAAAAATGTTGACAACGATTGATGCCTCCGCTCAACCTCTTAACGCCTAACCGAAATCATGTCGAATTCGCATTTTCTCTACTACATCTCTACTACATCTCTACTACAACTCCAATTCAACTCCAATTTAATTCCAATTCAACTCTAATTACATAAATTGGAGATGTAATGGAATTAAACATGAACAAAGAAGGGATTAGCTTAGGATTAAAGATGTTTGTTAATGCGTTCTGCAGTGTTTGCAGAATGGGTTGAGTGTAGCTTATCAATGTGTAAAAAGGTGGTTAGTTGACAATAAATATTGACAAATATAAGCGTGCTACGTTCTTCGTGTGCACATTAATTAATGGATTAGTTTTGTCAAACGGGAAAAAAGTGGTAACTTTGTCGCCCGAATAGGTATTAGTATGTCTTAAGGACATCAAATTAGGATTTGTATATAATGAAACATCAGTTAAGGAGTGCTGTGTGCACCGAGGGTCGCCGTATGGCAGGTGCACGTGCGCTGTGGGTTGCCACTGGAATGAAGAGGGAACAGTTTGGCAAGCCGATTATTGCTATCGTAAACAGTTTCACCCAGTTTGTACCGGGACACACTCATCTGCATGAGATCGGCCAGATTGTAAAGGCTGAGATCGAGAATATGGGATGCTATGCAGCGGAGTTCAATACAATTGCCGTGGACGACGGTATAGCCATGGGCCATGACGGTATGCTGTACAGCCTGCCCAGCCGTGACATAATCGCAGACAGTGTGGAGTATATGGTCAATGCACACAAGGCAGATGCTATGATTTGCATAAGCAACTGTGACAAGGTGACTCCAGGTATGCTGATGGCAAGCATGCGCCTTAACATTCCCGCGATATTCGTTAGCGGAGGTCCGATGGAGGCCGGTAAATACAAGGGCGAGAATGCGGACTTGATCACTGCCATGGTAAAGGGCGGCGACAAGACCGTAAGTGACGAGGAACTGGCGGAAATCGAGGGCTGTGCATGCCCGGGCTGCGGTGCCTGCAGCGGTATGTTCACGGCAAACAGCATGAACTCGCTTACCGAGGCGATAGGCCTGTCCCTTCCCGGCAATGGCAGTATTCTGGCAACACATGTCAACCGCATCCGGCTTTTCAAGGATGCAGCGCGTATCCTGGTGGAAAATGCATGGAAGTATTATCGCGACGGAGACGACAGCGTACTGCCCAGGTCCATCGCAACACGCCAGGCTTTCCTGAATGCAATGACATTGGATATTGCCATGGGTGCAAGCACCAATACGGTTCTGCATCTGCTGGCCGTTGCTCAGGAGGCAGGAGTTGACTTCACAATGAAGGATATCGATGCCCTCAGCCGCAAGGTTCCGTTCCTGTGCAAACTGGCTCCTAACTGGCAGAAGTACAGCATCCAGGAAGAAAACCGCGCCGGCGGTATACTGGGTATTCTGGGCGAGCTGGCCAAAGGCGGCCTGTTGGACCTGACTGCCAAGCGTGTGAACGGTGCAACGCTAGGTGAGGATATAGACAGGTATAGCATCACTGGTGACAAGATAGATCCCGAGGCCTTGCGTATCTACAGTAGTGCTCCCGGTGGCAGGTTCAGCACCAGGATGGGCTCTCAGGATACGAAATGGGAGACATTGGATACAGACCGCGCCAACGGTTGTATTCGCGACATCGAGCATGCCTATACCCGCGATGGCGGCATGGCTGTGCTGTTTGGTAACATTGCCAAGGATGGCTGTGTCGTGAAGACCGCAGGCGTTGCGCCCGAGCTGTGGCATTTCGAAGGTCCTGCTGTCGTGTTTGACTCGCAGGAGGATGCCTGCGAGGGTATTCTGGGTGGCAAGGTACAGAAGGGTGACTGTGTGGTCATTACTCACGAGGGCCCCAAGGGAGGTCCGGGCATGCAGGAGATGCTGTACCCGACATCCTATATCAAGAGCATGCACATGGGCAAGGAATGTGCGCTGATAACGGACGGCCGTTTCAGCGGCGGAACCAGCGGACTGAGCATCGGTCATATCAGCCCCGAGGCTGCAAGTGGCGGTGCCATAGGCAAGATCAAGGACGGTGATATCATAGTAATTGATATCCCCAGCCGCTCGATTAAGGTAAAGCTTAGCGACGAGGAACTGGAGGCGCGTCCTCAGCAGCCGCTTAAACGTAACCGCGTGGTAAGCAAGGCTTTGAGGGCATACGCTCAAAGCGTCGCTTCTGCCGACAAAGGCGGTGTCAGGTTGCTACCGGAGGACTAGTGGTTAGCGGTTGGTTCCTTTGTATTTAAGAATTATGAATTAAGTATTGTGAATTATGAATTCAAACAAAATAACCGGTGCTGAGGCTTTGATGCGTTCGCTGGAGAACGAGGGGGTGGATATCCTCTTCGGTTATCCGGGAGGTGCTATAATGCCAACATACGATGCACTGTATGATCACAAGGAGACATTGCATCATATACTGGTTCGCCACGAGCAGGCTGCCGTACATGCTGCCCAGGGCTATGCCCGTGTAAGCGGACGTGTTGGCTGTGCCATTGTTACGAGCGGTCCGGGTGCGATGAACACTATTACGGGTATTGCAGATGCAATGATTGACTCGACACCGATAGTGGTTATCTGTGGTCAGGTAGGCGCTGCCATGCTGGGTACTGATGCCTTTCAGGAGGTGGATGTGGTCGGTGTGACGCAGCCTATAAGCAAGTGGAACTACCAGATAAGACGTGCCGAGGATATTCCATGGGCAGTAGCCAGGGCATTCTACATTGCCCGTAGCGGCCGTCCGGGCCCCGTAGTCCTGGATTTTGCCAAGAATGCACAGACTGCACTGATCGAATATGTTCCACAGACAGTGGACTTCATACGCAGCTACGATCCGTATCCTGCAACCGAGAGACAGGTTATAGTAAAGGCTGCGGATATGATAAACAACAGCCGGAAACCTTTCATGCTGGTAGGTCAGGGGGTCGAACTGGCAAATGCCCATGAGGAGCTGCTTGCTTTGGCAGAAAAGGCTCAGATTCCATTCGGACAGACTTTGCTGGGACTTAGTGCAGCTCCTACGGATCATCCATTGAACATGGGCATGCTGGGAATGCACGGCAACCTGGGCCCGAACGTGATGACAAACCAGTGTGACCTGCTGATAGCTGTGGGTATGCGCTTCGACGACCGCGTAACTGGTAACCTCAAGGCATACGCCAAGCAGGCGAAGATTATACACTTCGAGATTGACCCGAGCGAGTTGGGCAAGAACGTACATCCTACACTGAGTGTACTGGGTGACTGCAAGGTTACCTTGCCCGAGGTTACACAACTTGTTCAGAAGGCCGAGCACAAGGCATGGATTGAAGGTTTCAGACCTTATGCCGAGAAGGAGTACGAGAAGGTTATTGATGCTGCGCTGCATCCGAAGGAGGGCCCGCTGCTGATGGGCGAGGTCGTTCGTAAGGTAAGCGAGGCAGCCAACAACGAGGCTATCATGGTTACCGATGTAGGTCAGAACCAGATGTTCGGCTGCCGTTATTTCAAGTTCACACATCCGCACAGCGTAGTTACCAGTGGCGGTTGCGGTACGATGGGATTCGCTATTCCTGCTGCCTTGGGTGCATGCTACGGTGCTCCCGGGCGTACGGTGTGCATGCTATGCGGTGACGGCGGATTCCAGATGACGATTCAGGAACTGGGAACCATCATGGAGAACAGGATTCCGGTAAAGATGATTCTGCTCAACAACAATTTCCTGGGCAACGTACGCCAGTGGCAGTATATGTTTTTTAACAAGCGCTATTCGTTTACTCCTATGCTTAATCCGGATTACGAGAAGATAGCCGAGGGTTATAATATCCCGTGCCGTACGGTGGTGGACAGGAAGGATCTTGATGATGCAATCAGGCAGATGCTGACGACCGACGGTCCTTTCCTGCTGCAGTGTGCTGTGAAGGAGGAGGACAATGTCCTGCCTATGACACCTCCGGGTGCAAATGTGGACGAAATGCTGCTCGAGGTTAATTGATAATTCGTAATTCACAATTCATAATAAAATTATGAAATCAGATAAGAAATCTTGTGATGCCATAGAGCCTGAGATGCAGGGCTTTGACGAGGCTGTGCGCAGGGCTGCGGCAGTGGACCGTGACTCGTACGAGAAGAGCCTGCGCCGCCAGAGAAGCAGCACGCTGAGCCGGGATATGGCGCAGGGAAATCAGCTTGAGACGTTCAAGCGCAATGCGGTAGTACGTCCTTCGGCACCAGCACATGAGGGGGCTATTGTGAGCCGCCATGACGGGCTGACACTTTACACGCTGATTATATACAGCGAGAACTTTGCAGGTATCCTTAACCAGATTACTGCAGTATTTACCCGGCGTCAGGTCAATATCGAGTCACTGAATGTATGTGCAAGCTCTACACCTGGTGTGCACAAGTACACGATTACATGCTACTGCAAGCAGGAGATGGCCGAGATGCTTACTAAGCAAATCGAGAAGCGCATTGATGTGCTTCAGGCCAACTGTTTCCTGGACGACGAGATATTCATCCTGGAGACTTCGCTGATGAAGCTGTCTTCGCCTATGGTATTGGCTGACAAGGACATATCGCGTATCGTGCGTCGTTTCGATGCCCGTTTCGTAGAGGTGAACCCTACATATACCATAGTCGAGAAGACAGGAATCACAGAGGATGTGCTGGAGTTGTTCCGCCAATTGGATCAGATAGGTTGCGTGTTGCAGTTTGTACGTACCGGCCGCATAGCAGTGACCAAATCCAGCGTGGAGCGTCTGGACCAGTATATCGCAAGACGTGAGGAAGACCACAATGCTTAATTCAAATTATGGAAAAGATAGACAGTCATGCTATATTTGTAGAGCCGTTTCACGTTGATTTCACAGGACGCATATTCATGGGCGTGCTGGGAAATCACCTGCTGAATGCTGCCGGCAACCATTCTCAGAAGCGAGGGTGGGGTATAGGTGCTCTGAACGAGACAAGCCATACATGGGTGCTGAGCCGTCTGTCGATCGAGATGACGCGCATGCCCGAACAGTTTCAGCACTGCACCGTCAAGACGTGGGTCGAGAGTGTTATGAGGCTGTTCACGAACCGTAACTTCGCAATACTGGACAGCGAGGGACAGCCAATGGGATACGCCCGCAGCGTGTGGGCAATGATAGACCTTGATACCCGTCGCCCGTGTGACCTGTTGTCACTATATGACGGGGACATACTCAATTATGTCGTGCCCGAGGAGGATAATGTATGTCCGATAGAGGGACATGGCCGTTTCAGCTTCCGCAATGCAATGCTTGTACGCACCATAGATACCTATTACAGCGATGTGGATATCAACGGTCATATCAACAGTATAAAGTATATAGAGCATGTACTTGACCTGTTCCCACGCGAGGATTTCGAACGTGGTATCAGACGCTTCGAAATTGCCTACAAGGCCGAGAGCTACATGGGAGACCGCCTCAGTTTCCTTGTCCAGGAGAACGAGGCTGCAGGTGGCACGGATGTCGAAATCCGCAAGAATGTAACAGACGAGAGCGCCGGTGACGTTGTATGCCAGGCGCGAGTGATATTCAATAAATAAATTTTACACGATAATTAACTAAAAACAAAAACAGAATGGCAAAAATGAATTTTGGTGGCGTTATCGAGGAGGTAATGACACGTGAGGAATTCCCATTGGAGAAGGCCCGTGAGATTCTGAAGGACGAGCTGATTGCTGTTATCGGCTATGGTGTTCAGGGTCCCGGTCAGGCTTGTAACCTGCGTGACAACGGTTTCAACGTAATCGTCGGTCAGCGTCAGGGTAAGACTTTCGAGAAGGCAATTGCCGACGGATGGGTTCCAGGCGAGACCCTGTTCTCTATCGAGGAGGCTGCCGGGAAGGCAAGCATCATAATGTGTCTGCTGAGTGATGCTGCCGTAATGAGCGTATGGCCTACTCTGCAAAAGTATCTGACACCGGGCAAGGCTTTGTATTTCAGCCATGGTTTCGCTATCACATGGAGCGACCGTACAGGCTGTGTTCCATCCAAGGATATCGATGTTATCATGGTTGCACCGAAGGGTAGCGGTACATCGCTGCGTACAATGTTCCTCGAGGGTCGTGGACTGAACAGCTCGTATGCTGTTTACAACGATGCTACAGGCCGTGCGCTGGATCGCACACTTGCTCTTGGTATCGGTATCGGTTCCGGCTATTTGTTCGAGACCACCTTCCAGCGCGAGGCAACATCCGACCTCACAGGCGAGCGCGGCTCACTGATGGGTGCCATCCAGGGCCTGCTGCTGGCTCAGTACGAGGTTCTGCGCGAGAACGGTCACACACCGTCCGAGGCATTCAACGAGACAGTCGAGGAGCTCACACAGTCGCTGATGCCGCTGTTTGCACAGAAGGGTATGGACTGGATGTATGCAAACTGCTCTACAACGGCACAGCGCGGTGCTTTGGATTGGTTCCCACGTTTCCACGATGCCATCAAGCCCGTTATGCAGCAGCTCTATGCAAGCGTTAAGTGTGGCAATGAAGCTCAGATCAGCATCGACGCCAACTCGAAGCCAGACTACCGTGTAGGTCTCGAGAAGGAACTTGCTGCCCTGCGCGAGAGCGAGATGTGGCGCACAGCCGAGACAGTACGTCAGCTGCGTCCCGAGAACAACTAAACACAGTTTAATTCAGGAAATAATTAAGCCCGACCTTATGGCCGGGCTTAATTTGTATTATGTGACTTGTTTAGTAGAAGAGGTAGCGGTTGTCCTTGACATCTGCCTTCTTCAGAAGATCCTGTATCAGGATGCCGCTCTGGAAGATGTTGTATGATGCCATCTGCTCGAGTTGTGTCTCTTCTGTCTTCTTGTCGAACTCTGCACCCTTCTGCTTGTTTACGGCAAGTACCTGGTAAGCATACACTGCTGCATTACCCTTGATGCCTGCCTTGAATGCACCCTGTTTCTGTGCTGTGATGCTGCCTGTGAGGGCTGGCTCCGGAGCAGAGAACTTGTTGATGTAGGCTGACTGTGAGAATGATACGTTGCGCAGTGTGTCGGATACTGCACCTGCAATCTTGCCTGCTGCAGCCAGATCCTTGACACCGTTCATCTGTGCCATTATCTTTTCGGCCTTCTTGTCACGCAGTACAGCGTCCGTCAAGTAGCGCTTTACCTGCTCGTCATCCCATGGGTAGTAGCCCTTCTTTGTGATATTCGTGAGCATAACGCACAGCAGGTTGTCGTTGTCGCCGCATTCGTACAATGGGCTTACGTCACCTATCTTGGTATCCTCGTTGAATATCCAGCGCAAAGTCTCGCGTGTGCTGCTTACATTTGCTACCTTGTAGCTTGTAGAAGCCAGGACCTCCTTCTCCACCATATAGCCGGCCTTTACAGCACCTGCTTCGATGTCAGCTGCGTTCTTGCCAGCCAGGAACGAAGAGAAGTCGTTGAAGGCCTTGTTGTATGTATCCTTCGAGAAGCTGCGGGGAGTCTTGATTACTGCAACGTCGTACTTGGTCTCGATGTTGCGGTTGTCACATATCTTGATGATGCGGATTGGCTGACCCTCCTGCGCAATCTTGTGTACAGAACCTACGGCTGCAGTTGTGATGAGCTTGTACAGGTCCTTGATGTTATCATCCATCGGGCGGCCTTCGTACTCGGCAGATGTAACCCACATCTTAGGACTTGGGTTGCCATACTTGACTGCAATGGAGTCTATTACTGCGCCGCCGTTCAGGGCCGTCATGATAGAGTCTGCGCTCTTCTCGGCAGATGCCTGATCAGTACCGGGGACCACAATCTGCTGTATCTCAACGCTGTCGGGACGGCTCACCTTCGAGATGAGGCGTATTATGTTGAGGGTATTGTCAGCAGCATAGTAGTAAGGACCTTTCTGTGTGCCTTCGCGCATGCTGTCCAGCTCTGCTGCAACGTCGTTAGGCAATACACGCTTGCTTACCGGCAGCGTGCAGTATGCTACGGTGCTCTTCGAGTCACGAACTACGGATGCAGGTGCTGCACCTTCGGCAAGCTGTGCCGCATAGCCGTCCATCTCGCCTTCCAGGTTCTTGATGTCTTCCTTGCTGGCCTTGATAGCAACGTCTATATACTTGATTTCGCGCAGTTCCTGCGGGTTTACAAACAATTCCTTCAACTCTTCGTACTTGGCTTTCAGCTCGTCGTCGCTAACCTTTACCTCCGAATCCTTTACGCTTGTATAGGGGATAGCCGCCAGAACAACGTCAGAGCTTGATGTGCGTGCCTCGAAATTCTGCTTTGCTATAACCTGGTTGCTTATCATGCTTGTTGCAAGCAATGTGGAATATTTCTCGGAGAGAAGCTCCTGACGGATGCTCTTTTCGATAAACTTCCAGTATTTGTAGATTGTAGCGAACTGCTCTTTCTGCTCGGCAGGAATCTCGGCATTGTTCATTACCTCGCTGTACTGAGACAGGAACTGCTTCAGCTGCTGATAGTCAAACTGTCCCTTGTCGTTTACGAACAGGGTCTGTGCCAGACGCTGGTGGCTGCCTGACTGGATTATCTGCTGCAGTTCCTTGTCGGTAACCTGCAGTCCCAGCTTCTCAGCCTCGTGAGCGATAATCTGATTCTGAACGTATGTGTTCCAGACCTGCTCGCGTACCTGATGCATCTGCTCGTCCGACAGGTTGCCCATTGTCGGGTTTGTAACCTTCAGGACCTCCTGATACTCGTCTACCAGGTCGTTGAATTCCTGGAGACTGATGTTCTCGCCGTAGACACTGCCTATGCGCTGGCGGGTCTCTGTCTCACGATAGGAGATAGAGCGTACCAGTTCCTCGGCAATGAAGGCAAACAGGGCAAGACCTACAACTGCAATGAGGAACTTGCTCCAATTACGTACTTTCTGTAAAGCTGCCATAGTGCTTTTTTATTTATTTGTTTGTTATTTTCTCGTCTTTCGCGCCGGTGCATAATGCACAAACAGCGTACAAAGGTAATAAAAAATCGCAAATATACCTTATCTAAAATTATAAAAAGTGATCTAATGACCTGATTTTTCGGTCAGAAGCACTTCTTCTATCTTGGTCGCAGTCATCTTGGTGACCTTCACCGTCCATTTACCCAGGTCTATGACTTCGTTCAGTTTCGGGAAGCTCTGGTATTCGTGCAGTATGAATCCGCTTACCGTAAGATACTCGTCGCTCTCGGGTAGATCCAGGTCAAGAAGCTCGTTTGCCTTTTCAATTTCCATACGGCCAGACAGATGGCATTCTCCTGTAGGAAGGCGGCGTGCAATGTAGTTTGTGGTATCGTGCTCATCCTGTATGTCACCGAATATCTCTTCCACCAGGTCCTCCAGTGTCACTATGCCGCTTGTACCTCCGAACTCGTCCACGACAACAGCCAGTGATTTCTTCTCGCTCATGAAGGTCGTAAGCAGCTTCTGCGCCGTCATCGTCTCGGGAACGATGGGCACGGGACGTATGCATCGTGTCCAGTCATCACCGGGTTTCAGGCGGAACATCTCGCTCGAATGCAGGAAACCCACTATGTCATCTATGTCCTCGCGGTAGATTATCAGCTTGGATATACCGTTGTCCGTAAACAGGCTTCGTATCTCGGGCAGCTGGGCATCCAGCCCCACTGCTACTATTTCCGTGCGTGGAACAATACATTCGCGCACTTTGATATCACGGAATGCAAGGGCATTCTGGAACATCTTGACCTCTTCCTCGATGTCGTCCTCGTCCTGTATGTTATCTATATTGCTCTGTATCAGGTGATCCAGGTCAGCCTTGCCAAAATTTGCAGGTCTTACATCGCTCTTGACATGTGTGCCCATCATGTAGAGTATAGCAGATGACAGACCACTGGTCAGGCGGCTGATCGGCCACAATATGATGTAGAACAGCAGGGCAGGGACAGCGCATACACGCAACATTCCGTTCGGGTTGATGCGGAACAGCGTCTTGGGCAGGAACTCACCCACGAACAGAACGATGGCAGTACCTATCAGCGTCTGCAATATCAGACCGTGTACGATATGCGCCATCATTATACCGTATACTACCAGCGCAATGTTATTGCCTACAAGCAAGGTTGACAGGAAATTGCTCTGGTGGCGGTAGAATATATCTATGATGCGCGAGGTGAAGCCACGCTCCTCGCGTTCTATCTCGAACAGCATCTTGTTGCTCGATACAAAGGCTATCTCCAGACCTGAGAAAAAGGCGGAGAAAAACAGGGCGGCAATAATGCCTGCCACTAATGTATGGTCAAATGGTATTGTCATTTCATGTTCATTATTTTCTGTTTCTCGGGGGCGGGTGGCAGCAGCCGTGATCTCTGCTCCTGCACCTGTGCCGTGGTATCTTCCTGTGCAGGTGCAGGCTCCTCGCCGGTGCCTTCGGCATCTGATGCAGGGAAGTCTCCCACCGAGTTCCGGACATTATATCGTGTCATCTCCTCGTTACTGCGGAATTCCGTTCCGTACAGAGTGCGGTCCGGTGTGATTATTTCCATGGGACAGTGGTTCCACATCTCGTGTTCCCTCAAGTCCCAATAAAGCATTTCGGTATTGAAGACCGTGCCTTCTATATTGCGCACACGCACACGTCCTCGCAGTTCCCACAGTCTCTGCTCATGCAGGTAGGCAGTATCCGCCTGGACATACAGGTCAACGTGGAATTTGTTGTCCAGGCGCAGCATCAGCAGACCCTTGCAGAATTTCCACGTAGGCTGCTTGCCGTCACTCATGTAGATGTCCCATTCCTCGGCCACCATGTGGTAGCGTATCAGTCCCGAGTCGGATATCAGCGTGCTGATACCTGTCGAGTGCATAAAGGGAACGGAATCCTTGTCGTCTACAGCCTCGGCAGTATGCTCTACAGTATGCGTACATGACCAGAAAACAGGTACTGTGCACAATGCAGCAAGCGCCAGAGCCAGATGGCGAAGTATGATAGTATGGCAGATGCGTTTAAAACTGTCGGGGTCCATTGAATGGAGTCTCGGTGGAAATTACTGGATTTTATATTTCATGAACCAGCGTTCGTTGAATGTAACGCCCAGATTGATAACAAAATAGTTCTCTGTAATCAGAGACTTGTCTGCAGGAGCACGGCGCAGCCACTGCAGACCGAGGTTGATTGTCGGGTGTATGCCGGCACGGCGGTTGATAGAGTTGTTTATCGGTAATCCTGCACCTATGCTTACACTTGTTTCGCTCGGCCCGTTGTTTTGGCCGAATGCCAGGTATGGAGTAGTGTATGATACACCCATACGGTATTTTACGTGGTTGAAATATCCGCGCATGGCCATTGGGTTGGGAGTCCATTCCAGTCCCGCCTTTATCTGGCTGCTGTTTCGGTACGAGCCTTTTATGCTGTGATATGTGACACCTTCGGTGGTGGCAATCATCGTCGGTACGCGGCAGCTGCCCCATCCAGTGAACGAGTAGTCGGCAGAGACCAGCAAGTTGTTCTTGTGCTGCCATGCCAGACCTCCCGAGTATTTCATTGGCAGGTCAAAGGCATTCTTGTCTATGTCCACTGTCAGCGTGTCTCCGCTGTCCATGTAGCGTAACAGCATGCCCTCACCGCCATACGAGTGCCCCAGTGCAACCGTTGCACCTATGGTCAGCCAGTCCCTGCGTGACAGGCGCAGGGCGTACTGTGCGCCAAAGTCCAGCTGGTATGTGGTTGCGCTGGCAGTCGAGATATAGTTGAAGCCGTTGCTGTCGCTCATCGAGAATCCGTGGATCAGGTAGTGGGTATAGCTGCCCCACAGTATGTTGACGTGCATGCCTATGCTCAAACCGGCAAAAGGTTTCCATCCTAAGCCTGCAAAGGCCTTGCGCATACCTCCCTCACCCGAGTGGGCGGATGTGCTGGTGACAATTTCTCCCGTAATCAAGTCCCTGTATACGTTACCGTCAGTCGTGGTAAAGTTATATCCTACAGATGTATAAGGCTTGAAGCCGAACGATATGCCCAGGTTCTTGCGCAGTCTGAAACCGGCAATCAGGTAGTCGAAACTGGCATTGCGTATATTCTTGCTTGCCGTCTCGTTGCTCATGCGTCCGAAGCTGCCGCTCATGCCTACGTCCAGGATGAAGGACAGCGAATCAATATACGCGTACGAAGCAGGGTTTATCGTGTTCAGACGGTTTCCCGAGGGCAGGGCAACGCCCACACCGCCCATTGCGCGGCTCCATCCCTGCGAGTCATCGTTCAGCAGGCCCATGCCCACCTGTGAATACGAAGAGTTGCTTCCTCCGGACTGTGCCGATGCCTGTCCTGCATTAACAAGCATGATGGCAATAGCCAGGAAAGCCGTTATTTTCTGCATGTATACCTTGCGTGCCAATTTGTCAGAATAGTTTTATTGCGTGTGCAAAGGTACAATATTTGTTGTAATTCCCCAAAAACAGTGTTGCTGAAAAATAGTCCTGTACCTTATTTTATATATATTTTTAACGTGTGTATACATTTTCCCGTCTTTTTTTCCTACCTTTGCGCCCGATGAAGCGTATAGTATTATTTTTGCTGATGTCCGTAAGCGTGCTTCTGGCAGTTGCCCAGAGTCCGTCCCATACCGAGGTCAGCGTCATTACCTGCAGTCCCGGAGACGAGGTCTATTCTCTCTATGGGCATACTGCCATACGCCTCAGGGACGAGGCACGCGGGCTTGACATTGCTGTCAATTACGGCGTGTTCGATTTCAATACAGACCACTTTGCCTGGAAGTTTGTCCTGGGCGAGACCGACTATATGTGTATGGCGGTTCCCTGGGAGAGCTTCATCTCGGAATACCGCCACCGTGGCAGTTCGGTAAAGGCACAGGTGCTGAACCTGACCGCAGAGGAGACGGATTCCCTCGTCCGTTATCTGGAATGGAACCTTCAGCCTGATAACTGCATATACCGTTACAATTACCTGACCGACAACTGTACGCTGCGCGTCATGGACTGCGTGGAGCGTGTCGTCAGGGGACGCATAGTGTACTCGTGGGATTCCGACAGGCTTACGTACCGCGATATAATACGCAGCTATACCAACGGCTCGCCATGGGCACAGGTTGGCAACGACATCCTGCTTGGCTGTGACGTGGATACAATCCTGTCACCACGTGCCAAGTGCTTTATCCCCGACTATTACAGCAGCGCATTGAGCGGTGCACTGATACGCGACCTGGTTGCCGATACACGTCCCATGGTCCGTCGTACAGAGACATTGCTCGAAGCTGCCGGTCCTGCGTCAGACGTTGCCGGAGGGCAGGAGTCCTTCCCCGTCTCACCACAGATAGCAGTATGGGGAATGTTCGCAGTATTGATTCTTATAGCTCTTGTCGAGTACAAGACACGATATATGCTGTGGCCATTGGATTTTGTCCTGCTTACAGCACATGGAGCGGCAGGAGCAATACTGCTCTTCGTGTTCCTTTTCTCGCTGCATCCCACATTGGATACCAACTGGCAGGTATGGCTGCTCAATCCGTTGCCGCTGATAGCAATGCCATTCGTTGTAAGGGCCGCATGGAAGCGCCAATGCTGTATCTGGCACTATGTCCTGGCTGTAATGATACTCTCGTTCCTGGTGTTCACACCCTGGATTCCCCAGAAATACTCTGCAATAACGATACCGTTGGCACTGGCTTTGGCTACAAGGCCCGTGTCCTACATCATACGATATGGCCGTAATGAATAACAGAATATCAACATACCGGTTGCTTACCACCATAGCCATGCTGGCTGCCATGTGCAGTGCCGAGGCTCAGACAGCCCCCGAGCTGCCGCGTGTTGTAGTTAACATAATGATAGACCAGCTGCGTACGGACTATATGGAGGCATTCTCGTCTCTGTACGGTACACGCGGCTTTCGCCGTCTCATGAGCGAAGGACGCTCGTACAGTCAGGTCGAATATCCCTTTGCAAGTCCCGACCGTGCCAGTGCCGTTGCATGCTTTGTGAGCGGAACCTCGCCCTATGACAACGGCATTCCGTCTCAGCGCTGGCTGGACCGTCAGACCCTGCGCCCCATATATTGTGTTGACGACAGCCGCTACAGCGGCAATCTGACTGCTGAGACCTCCTCGGCCGAGCGCATGACCGTTTCGACCATGGGTGACGAGCTCAAGGTTGCAACCGAGGGCAAGGCTATTGTCCTCAGTGTCGCACCGCAGCGCGATGCTGCTGTCCTGCAGGCAGGACACGCGGCAGACGCCTGCTTCTGGCTAAACGACCTTACGGGACAGTGGTGCTCCAGCAGTTACTACGGCACATTCCCGCAGTGGGCGCTGGCATACAACAATACATTGTCCCCTGCACGCTATCTCAGCCAGAAGGTATGGGTGCCGTCTAACGACCTGGTGGGCAATTTCAACTATTTCATAGGCGGCAGTTTGAACAAGCCCTTCTCTCACCATTTCAAGGGCGACAGGGCATACCGCCAGATGAAGGCGAGTCCCTTCATCAACGAGGAGGTCAACCGTTTTGCATTGCAGAGCATGCAGATGACCGGAATGGGCGTAGACCATGTCACCGACATGCTTATGCTCACATACTATGCCGGCAACTTTGACCACGCCTCGGCACAGGAATGTCCGATGGAGCTGCAGGATACGTATGTCCGTCTGGACAAGGCCCTGGGCGAGATGATGGATGCTGTCGAGAGCCGCGTAGGAAAGGGTAGGGCACTGTTCATCGTAACAAGTACAGGCTACAGCGATGCACCTAAGAGCACCGATCTTGCCAGATACCGTATTCCTACCGGTACCTTTGACATGACCAAGGCCCAGATGCTGCTCAACATGTACCTGATAGCAGTTTACGGTCAGGGCCAGTGGGTAGAGACGACTCTCAATGACGAGATATATCTTAACCTCAAGCTCATGGAGCAGAGGAACGTCAATCACAGCGAGGCTCTTGACCGCAGCGCTTCGTTCCTAATCCAGATGGCAGGCGTCAAGGACGTCTATACCAGCAAGCGCCTGTCCCTCGGGAGCTCCACTATCGAGGCAACCCGCCTGCGCAACGGCTACAATCCGCATTGCTCAGGTGACATTATCATACAGGTCAATCCCGGATGGGTACTGCTTAACAGTTCCACACACGAGGAACGTGTTTCCCGCGAGACCTACATGGGTTTCCCCCTGTTCTTCCTGGGGACTAATATCAGGAGCGAGAAGGTCGAGACTCCCGTAACAATAGACCGCGTTGCGCCTACAGTCACACAGGCTCTCAGGATACGTGCCCCTAACGGCTGTGCCCAGAGACCGCTGTTCTGACCATGGGAAACCCGCTAATAAACTGAAAACGAAAATTACGATTATGGATATAGGAAAAATATTGGTAAGGCTCTTCGGTGACAAGAAGTCCCGAGACCTCAAGGCTTACAAGCCATTGGTAGATGCTGTGCTGGAGAAATATCCCGCCATTGATGCACTGAGCCATGACGAGCTGCGTGCACGAGTGCAGGAAATCCGTGCACAGATTGCTGAAAAGGCAGCAGACCTGCGTGCACAGATTGCAGAAATCAAGTCACGCATCCCACAGACCGAGATACAGGATCGTGCTCCCCTCTTCCACGAGATAGACAAGCTGGAGAAGGACGTACTGGAAATACTTGAGAAGGAACTGGACGAGGTACGTCCCGAGGTGTTTGCTATAGTCAAGAGCACCGCACGCCGCTTCACCGAGAGCGAGGAGGTGCGTGTCAAGGCCACACAGTTCGACCGTGACCTGGCAGCTAAGCACGATTTTGTAGATATAGACGGCGATACAGCAGTATATCATAACCACTGGATTGCAGGCGGTAACGAAACCGTATGGGCAATGGTACATTTCGACGTGCAGCTCTTTGGCGGTACCGTACTGCATCAGGGCAAGATAGCCGAGATGTTCACCGGTGAGGGTAAGACCCTGACGGCCACGTTGCCGGTATTCCTTAATGCCCTGACAGGAAATGGCGTACACGTAGTTACCGTCAACGACTACCTTGCCAAGCGTGACTCCGAGTGGATGGGTCCCATCTACATGTTCCACGGTCTCAGTGTAGACTGTATTGACAAGCATGAGCCCAACAGCGAGGCACGTCGTCAGGCATATCTGGCAGATATCACCTTCGGTACCAACAACGAGTTCGGTTTCGACTATCTGCGCGACAATATGGCACAGGATCCCCGTGACCTGGTACAGCGAGGCCACAACTACGCCATTGTCGATGAGGTTGATTCAGTGCTTATTGACGATGCACGTACCCCGTTGATTATCTCTGGTCCCGTTCCCAAGGGCGATGACCAGATGTTCGAAGAATACCAGCCGTTGGTAGAGCGCCTTGTAGGCGTCCAGCGCACACTTGCCACACAGTATCTTGCCGAGGCCAAGAAACTGATAAGCGAGGGTACTGAGAAGAACGACAAGAACCTGACCGCAGAGGGTTTTCTCTCCCTCTTCCGCAGTTTCAAGGCTTTGCCCAAGAACAAGGCCCTTATCAAATACCTCTCCGAGCCAGGCATCAAGGCAGGACTCCTCAGTACCGAGGACATCTACATGGAGAACAACAACCGTCGTATGCCCGAGGCAGTAGAGCCCCTCTATTTCGTTGTTGACGAGAAGATGAACAGCGTCGACCTGACCGATAAGGGTAACGAATGGCTCGCCTCGCAGGTCAAGGACGAGGCCCTTTTCGTCCTGCCCGATATCGCAGGCATGATGTCCCAGATCGAGGCTGACAAGACACTGGACGACGAGACCCGTATCCAGAAGAAGGACGAGATATACACCGACTATGCCCTCAAGAGTGAGCGCGTGCACACCCTGCAGCAGCTGCTCAAGGCATACACCATGTTCAACATCAACGACGAATACGTCATCCAGGACGGCGAGGTCAAGATTGTAGACGAGCAGACAGGCCGTATCATGGAAGGCCGCCGCTGGAGCGACGGACTGCATCAGGCAGTCGAGGCAAAGGAACATGTCAAGGTACAGGCGGCCACACAGACATACGCCACCATTACCCTGCAGAACTATTTCCGCCTCTACCACAAGCTCAGCGGTATGACAGGTACTGCCGTTACCGAGGCAGGTGAGTTCTGGGACATCTACAAGCTGGATGTTGTCGAGGTACCCACCAACCGCGTCGTAATCCGCAAGGACCTTAACGACCGAATCTACCGCACACAGCGCGAGAAATACGTAGCCGTTATCGAGGAAATCGAAAAGATGCGCAACAGCGGGCGTCCCGTACTGGTAGGTACTACCAGCGTCGAGATAAGCGAGTTGCTCTCGCGTATGCTCAAGATGCGCAAGATACCTCACCAGGTACTTAATGCCAAGCTGCACCAAAAGGAAGCCGATATTGTCAAGGAAGCCGGACGCAGCAACGAAGGACTCGGTACGGTCACTATCGCCACCAACATGGCAGGCCGTGGTACAGATATCAAGCTTACCCCCGAGGTCAAGGCTGCAGGCGGTCTCGCAATCATCGGCACCGAGCGTCACGAGAGCCGCCGTGTAGACCGCCAGCTGCGCGGACGTAGCGGACGTCAGGGTGATCCCGGCTCATCAGTATTCTTTGTATCACTCGAGGACAAGCTCATGCGCCTCTTCGCCAGTGACCGTATTGCAAAGGTTATGGACCGTCTCGGTTTCCAGGAGGGCGAGATGATTGAGCACTCCATGATTACACGCTCTATCGAGAAGGCACAGAAGAAGGTCGAGGAAAACCACTTCGGTGTACGTAAGCGCCTGCTCGAATACGACGACGTCATGAACAAGCAACGTACCGTAATCTACGAGAAGCGCCGCCACGCCCTCATTGGTGAGCGTCTGGGAATGGATATCTCCGACATGATATGGGATCGCGTCTGCGTCATTATGGAGACACACAATTTCGAGGAGTGCCGCTCACGCTTCCTCGAGATACTTGCCATGGAGTTCCCACTGTCCCAGGACCGTTACGAGAATGGTGACATGGATGAACTGGCCGAGGAGGTATACCAGAAGGTCATGGAACGCTTCAAGCAGAAGTGCCAGATTATATCCACCAACGCACAGAAGGCCGTTGCACACATTGTCGAGAATCCCGATACCATGCCCCATTACGAGAATATCATGGTACCAGTTGTCGACGGACGTCGCGTATATCAGGTCAGCTGCAATATCAAGGAAGCCTACGAGACCAAGAGCCAGGCCATCGTTACCGCATTCCACAAGAGCCTTATCCTGCATACAATCGACGATGCATGGAAGGAAAACCTGCGTCTCCTGGACGAGCTCAAGCACAGCGTACGCAATGCCAGCTACGAGCAAAAAGACCCGCTGTTGGTCTACAAGCTCGAGAGCGTCAAGTATTTTGACGACATGGTCAACAAGATTAACGACCGCACCGTCAGCGTGCTAATGCGTGCCCAGGTTCCCGAACTGCAGATTCGAGAGGCAGCACCAGAGCGGCGCCAGCCACGCCAGCGCCTGCAGGAGAGCCACGGAGACATGACCGACGAGGGAATGCGTCAGGCAGCAGGCCGTGATACACGCCAGCAGCAGCCTACACAGCCCATACGCGCAGACAAGTTGCCAGGACGTAACGAACCATGTCCATGCGGCTCAGGCAAGAAGTTCAAGCAATGCCATGGACGTGGAATCGTCTGATAACCAGGAAACCTTAACAATACCGACAGAATGATAACACCCTTGCAACAAATCCAGCGCGCTTTGCGCCATGTGGCTACCCGTTTTCCTCAGGAACAGGAGCCGGTTCTCACAGATATCTCGCTGCGTGTGTTCCCGCACAGCGGCGAGATACGCTTCTTTGACGATGAGGAAAACGAACTCATGCGCATCGTAATACCCGAGTGGATAAAAGGCTCGCGCGAAGAAGATTTCTATCAGAAAGTTACACCTGTACTGCAGGAAGCAATATCAGGTGTACGTCAGGAGGTCATCGACAAAATGTCCTTGTTGCGTCCCTACAGCTTTGTCCTGCAGGACGAGGACGGCGAAACCCTCTCGGATCTCTATCTCGTTGACGATCAGGAAACCATGATCCTCAGCGGTACCCTCCTCGAAGGCCTCGACGACGACCTAAACACCTTCTTCGAAAACCTGATGAAGGAATAGAACGGTATGTACATTCTATAAAAACCGTAGAAAACATCCTCTACTGAAGTCCAGGTTCTGCGAACCTTCGTTCTGCTGTCATTGCTTTATGCTTAAGAGCAAGTTCTTGCATAAGCCCTGACATCATAACCCGTTGCTGCGCAACTGCAGACATCATCCGAGGAAAAACCGAAAAAATGGAGAATACCAATAGCTCAAGCATTGCTCCCGACATCCTGAAGCAACTGAAATCCCACGTTTATGACATTATCGGATGTTGTCAGGACGTACACAGGGAATTGGGCCCTGGGCTTAACGAGTACCTCTATCAGGAAGCCCTGAAGATTTCGTTCGAAGAAAAGCAGATACCATTTGTAAAGGAATACTATTTTCACGTATCTTATCATGGACGGATCTTGTCACACAAGCACTATATGGATTTCTTGTGTAAGGGAAACGTTGCAATAGAATGTAAGGCTATATCCTCTTTGGGAACTGAGCAACGCCAGCAATTGTGGAATTATATGCGGCTGAGCAACATCCCTATCGGCATACTGTACAACTTCGCACCAGTCAAAGACCAGTGCGAAAAGTATTATTACGATGCGAAAACCAAAACAATCTCTGTTTTTTAGCGTAAGCGGGTTTTTCCTCGGATGATGTCTATAGTTGCGAAGTAACAAGAACTGCTGTCATAGCAGGGGCAAGAAATTGTTCTTAAGCACAGAGCTATGACAGCAGAACGTAAGCTCGGGAGAGCTTAGACATCAGCAGAGGATGTTTTCAATGTTTTTGTCTAAATCAGTTTATTTTGTAAACTTCAAGCCCAGGTACATGCCGTCGATACTCTTTGTCAGACTGGCAATAGAACTCAGAGACGATGTGTCCGACTTGCCAGCAGCACTTATGATGCCCTGCAGCAGACTCATCAGCTTGTCAGCCTTCATCGCAACCTGAAGCTCCGAGCCGCTCTTCTTTACATTCATCTTGAACGAGTTGTACTTTGTCAGGTTGGTCAGTTTCGATGTGCTGCTCAACTTTTCGTTAATTGCAGACGTACCTACTTTCAACGTCAAGTCAGAACCGTTCACGCTCCAGTTTACAGGAATCTTTTTGTTGTTGTAGACAACATAGCCGTTCTTCTTGTCTTCGTTCAGTATAATCTGAACCTTGCCCTTTGTAAAGCCCGCCTTTGTCAGGTAAGTAGCCAGTTTCTTCTCTATAGCGCTGCTTGCAGCCGCAGTACCTACGTTTGTCAGCACGTTCTTGCTTTCGAAAGCAACGGCAGGCTGGCTGTAGTTCCATGTTCCTACCAGATCAGCAGCAGAAACACTGCTAGTCCCCAGCAGGTTACCTATTGCAGCAACTGTGCTGTTATCACTCTTGCTCGCAGCAGTAGCCGCAGCATTCTTCAATGTGCCCAGAATGTCCTGAGCCTGTACATTCACGCTGTTTATCATAGCCAAAGCAGCAATGGCCAATACAATCTTTTTCATAGTGTTCTTGTAAAAACCATGCAAATTTAGTAAATATTCCCATAACGAAAATCATCCTCATGTCATTTTAACTTTTGATTATCAAAAATTAATAAAATTAAAAACCACCGTTTAGCAGAGTAAATAATCCATTCCATGACATCGGTGATGCATCACCCTTCCTATACTCTACCCAAGGTGTAGCCAAGGTATACCCAAGGTGTAGCCAAGGTCAAACGGCTATTATCACCTTGGGTAGAACCTGTGTGCAGTCTGGATAGAGTATGGGTAGGGTCTGGATAGAGTGAAGGAAAGGTGTAGGGATAATCAGGAATAGAATAACCAAGTAACCTATGTTCGTAGGTCCTTGAATCCTATTTTCCTATAGAGCCATTTTGCCGTTTGGCTCGAGCCAAACGATCAAATGGCACGAGCCAATCGATCAATCGGCTCGTGCCAAAAAGACGGGGTATATAAAAATGCTTTCCAATTTGCGCAAATCAGAAGTCATTTTTAGGTTACTGATTAAGGGTTAGCAGTTAATCACAACTTCATTATTTTATTATCTTTTGCCCGTTACGGATGTAGATACCCGGGCGGCTAGGCTCACCGTTCAGGCGCTGACCATTTATGGTGTACCAAGCAGAGGAGAATGAAACAGACTTGTTAACTGAGATTGATGTTATTCCTGTCCAAACATTATTGTTTACGGGGGTAATAGTGTATGCTGTTCCTTCTTTCACAAATATATAACAGCTTGTCTCACCATCAGCAGCTCTTGCAGGTATCCATTTATCGCTTCCAGCAGCTTTTGCTGCTACACAAAGACGATACGTTCCGGCAGGAACTGATGAAACCATTAATGAAGGATTGGAGCCATTCACGTTATATCCTTCATAAGTATTAATTTCCAAAGGATTAGTTGTCGTTCCCAACACTTTCAGTTCTTTCACATCGCCATTCTCTGCAATTAGAATCAAACCGACTTGTCCTGTAAACGTTCTTTTGGATACATTGAAAATATTACCCGATGCGTTGAGCAACATGTTATTAACTTTGCTTGCTGTAATACCATCTGAAGCAAATGACAATACCTCCGGTTCGCTATGATATGGATCAATACCAATCACCATGCTTTGGTTTTCGTTGAACTTATATGTAGTACCTGATGGATTTAAGATAGAAATATCATAGAAACCATTTCCTCCGTCAGGTCCCCACCCCCAGTTAACATGTACAAGTCCTGTAGCATCGTAACCATCTACCACGAAAGCATGACCACCACTTACCTTGTCAGAAGCACCATACAGTATAGGGAGTCCTAAATTTATGTCATGGTAAATGTATTCCATCCATTCTTCCGCATTGTAAAATTCTCTACTTAATAAACGTGTATTCTGGTTATAGCCAAAATAATCAGAGAATGCAATTGCTGCTTGCATGGTTGTTGAAGCACTACCATCTATCCCGTATTCCATGTTAACAGAAATTCCACAATGCGACATTAAGGTTGCCACAGCCGTTGCCTTGACTGGCAAATAAAAACCAGAGTAATCATCTTGCATGTTTGTCCAATCGTATATAGTATTGCCAAAGTCAGCTTTAAGTGTTAATGGGCCGTCTTCATTTGTTATAATGTACTCATGACTACCGATTCCTTGTGTTGGGAAACGATGCGTGTACATTATCTGTGCCATAGCTGTGGCCACACATCCAGTTACATAATTACCAGAGTAACTTTCACCGATACGCGGACATAGATTATTGAAAGGCTCTCCCTGATCCCATTGTGCTGTTACCAATGGACCAGCACCATTACTGTGCATGGAAGAAGAAGTAATCGTGTTATACGACAATCCTTCCTTTTTCATCTCACCAAGTGTGCTATTCATGCAATTAAGCCACCACTGAAGATTAGCTGGTTTTATATCAGGGAGGATGGCATCAGAATAACCTAAAACAGGCAAGAAAGTGTCATCGTTAGCAATGACAACATATCCACCGTCCTTGTATCCTATGATGGTATAATTCAAGGTTTCTGCCAGTGTAATTAATTTTTTTTCACCTGAAGCCTTTGCCTGTTTGCTTTTCTGCTTGTTTACCTGTCTGTCTGACAACGTCGATAATGCAATGTTATATTTTTGCGTCATCGTCCTTTCTTTGGCAAATGATATCTGAAGAATAAGCAGGAAAAGCAGAAGAAGAGATATTCTTTTCATAACCTATATAAAATAAAAAAGAGATTGCGAGTACTGCGTTTGTACTCGCAATCTCTCTTATCGTTGTTTAAATACTATTCCTTGTAGTTAGGATTGTTGGTAATCTCACGCTCAGGAATATTGAAGTACAGACGTGAATCATTCCAATTTATGGTTTGATTAGCCTTTGCAGTAGCATCGTTTGAACCACGAACAACATCCTTCTTGAAGCGCTTCATCGTCATAAGTCCACGACCTTCACCCCACATTTCAACACGCCAGTTGAAGTAGATTGCCTCCAAAAGTTCATCTTTTGACAGTTCGTCTACGGTAGCCGATGCCTCGGGGTCACGATTTGCGAGAAGTGCTCCTAAAGCCTCCTGTGCAGTCTCGAGGTCGTTATTGCGTGCTGATGCCTCTGCTAAAATCAGATACATCTCTTCAACACGCATATATACTTCATCGTTGTCCCACAGACGGTTACCCATTGGTACACGGGCAGAGTCGTAGAATTTCCCCCATGCCATCATTGGCCTTGAGGCACGGAACCAGTTTTTACGATAGTCTGTTGCAGGGATTTCCGCATACAGGTTGTCTGCTATTTCCTTATAGTCACCTGCAGCAGCATAGCTATATGTAAAGTAATCTACATGTCCCCAGAATGTTGGTAAAGCAGGACTGTTGTCAATGGTCAAGTCAATAGCCCACATCCAACTGCCAATGCTAACGTTGTTGAAACCGCTATAGAGAATTTCTTCAGGAGTCATAATCGGGTATTCTCCATCATCAATAACGACTTTTGCTGCTGCTGCTGCATTAGCATATTCGCCTTTTTGCAAATATGCATATGCCAACAAGCCATATGCCACATAGACATCAGGAGCATCTTTTGTAGCACGTACTTGGCCAGTAAGAGCCGTGACTGCTTCCTGCAAGTCGTTGATAACAAGGGTATACACTTGGTCAACAGTAGAAAAGTCCACAGTCTTATTCACTAACTGTGTTGTATATATAGGCAGAGAAACAGCATCCTTTGACTCCTCGTAAGGGCGATTATAAAGATTCACAAGGTTCAAGTATGCATAGGCACGAAGAGCTTTAGCCTGACCATAGAACATACGGTTTTCACTATCTTCATCGGGCATTACTCCGTCACCGCCGTTTGCATCCAATATAGAATTGGCTGCTTTGATGATTTGGAAATAGTATCTCCAGATTTGATATGCACGATTTCGATCCTTAGTGTTGTTCAGCAAGTTAGCATCTGCTTCAAACCAGCCATAGTTTGTTCCGCCCAAAACCATATCACCACTCATCAAGTCGGTAGCTATATCGATAGATTTTTGTCCAAAATCATCATGATTGTCCGTTCCGCCAGTTCCGTGCTCAAAGGTCTTTAGCGATGCACCTGTAACTTGGCCCAACATAATATTTGGATTCCATTTGGCACTTGCCTGCAGTTGTTCACTGGATATGTAGCCTTGTGGTTCTGCATCAAGGAAATCACCTGAACAAGATGCTATCACTATTCCCATTGACAGCAAACTGAGTAATTTAATATATTTCTTCATATCTTTTTGCTTTCAAATCTGATTAGAACTCAATTTTAATTCCACCCATAATCGTAGAAACCGGGATATACTGACTACGACCAGAACCACCAGCAACACTTGCCATAGAGACAAATCCCTTACGTGCTGTTGCTACAAAGAGGTTTTCGCCCGTCACGTAAACTTGTAATTTCTTAAACGGAGTGCGCTTCAACAGTGCTGTTGGGAATGTATATCCAATTCGTACATTGCTTAAGTTCAAGTATGAACGACTTGTAAGGAATCGGGTCGATGTAGCGTTCGCATATGCAGAATTATCATCGGCACCAGCAAACAAGCCAGGTACAATTGTAACATCACCAGGTTTCTGCCAACGGCCTTCAATATCAGTTGACCAGTTGTAAGCACCAGGACTATTGTCACCCATCAATGTTGCATATACAGCATCATATCCATATCCACCAATACCGAAGGTAAAGGTTGTGCTGAAATCAAATCCTTTCCAGTAAAGATCAAATCCGAAACCACCCGTGAAATCTGGAATTGCACTCTTTCCCACATACTTACGTGTAGCATTTGAATAGTCATCAGTTTTTTCAACCTCCAAGGTTTCAATAGTGTGATCTTTTTTATAGAGTTCCATATCCGAAATCATTTCGCGGGTACCATCACTCTTTACATTATAATACTGGTTGTACAGAGCATAGCCAGTCTCCGGATCTACACCTGCATATTCACGGAGATAGTAGTCATATATTGAATGACCTTCAGACCAGGCATAAGAACCATGAATTTCATAAGGTTTAGGCTGTCCTGTAGTTTCATCAATCGGCATACGCGTCATCTTGTTGCTATAACTTTCTCCATTTAGACGAACATCAAGTTGTAAGTCTTTTGTGCGTACAGCATGCCACTTAAGAGCAAACTCAATACCATTGTTGCGAAGTCTGCCATCATTTACAGGATAACTCGCATATCCTAATGATGTAGCCACCTGCTTCATGTAGAGCATATCTCGTGTAAGATTATTAAAGTAGTTAAATTCACCCTCAAGGACGTTTGCTATGTTAAAGTCAACACCTACATTAAACGACATGGTCTTCTCCCATGTCAAGTTAGGATTACCTTTGTAGGTAAAAGAAACTGCAGGGTCATTGTTCATATTCGCAATGTCGTATAAATCAAGGTATGGATAGTAGTTGGCCGCAGTCAGACCTGTTGACAAGGACTGATTGCCGACCTGTCCCCATTCTGCCTTCATTTTCAGAAACTTCAACCATTTGACATCCTTCAGGAATGCCTCGTTTGAAGCAACCCATCCAAATCCAACGGATCCGAATGTACCCCATTTATTTCCATCAGAGAAACGTGAACTGCCATCACGACGAATGTTAGCAGTAAAATAATAGCGCTCGTCGTAGTTATAGTTAATCTGTCCGAAGTAACTCTCCAAAGAACGCTTGTACAAATCAGAATTCATGTAGCCCATAATAACGGCATTGCTCCATTCCAGATTGTTGGCACGCAAAATATTGCTCTTCTGCCCCTGCATCCAACTGTTTCTCATCCATGATGACTCATGTGCGATGAATGCATCAACGCCATGCTTGCCAAACTTATGACCATAACTCAACATCTGTGTGCTCTGCAGATTGATGCCACTCTGAGAGTATTTAGTAATACGTCCTAAACCTTCTGCATCACCATAATATGGGTTTGTCAAAACATCTTCAGTTGTACCAACGTATTGCATACCCACATTCAAGGTAAATTTAAAGTCTTTTAGGAAACGTGCCTCTAATGACAGGTCACCGTCAAACTGATTAGTGTAAGTCTTGTCTTTGTCCAAACGCACAGCACCTGCGGGATTAATACCTGAAGCATAAGGACGTCCATATCCTTCTGTCATACCATAATCATAGCGATACCCACCAACTTTCGTGTCAGGAATCAAATCACCATTTTCATCATGTTCAAAAACAGGGAACAAAGATGGCATGTAGTTTACAAATTGGAAACCATTGTTGCTATTATCAGTCTGACCAGGAGAATTTGTTCTCATGTTAGAGTATGCTAATCTCATTGTGGAACGCAACCATGAGGTAACTTCCGTACTTACGTTGTTGCGTACATTGAAGCGCTGGAAATCAGATTCCATATAGTACCCCTTATCCTTCAAAAAGCCCAAGGAGGTGAAGTATGTTGTACGGTCGCTACCACCAGAAATCTTAACCGTTACCTCTTCCTTTATACCAGTGCGGAAGATATTATCTTTCCAGTTCTCAGGATTGAATTTACGATTGACACCGGCGTTGAAAAGACCTGTAGTCGGATCAATTAGTTCACTGCCGTCAACATTCCAGATGTTGTAGTGAGAATCAATACCATAACGACCAGTATCAAATAGATATGCATTTGCATAGAGACCGGACTGTTCACCCATACCATACTCGTATTCGAACATATTCTTCATGCCTTCCCAAGTAAGTTCTGTAAAACGCTCAGGACTCTTGATTGTATTGTACAGAGGAATCCAACGTGAGTTGGCGCCAATCTTGAATTCAGCCTCTATTTTAGCACTACCCTTCTTGCCCTTCTTGGTTGTAACGAGGATAACACCGTTTGCACCACGTGAACCATACAATGCTGTAGCGGTCGGGCCTTTCAAAACAGTCAGTGACTCAATATCGCCAGGATTCAAACTGCTAATATCACCACCGTAAGGCGTATTGTCTACTACATACAATGGTGTTACGCTGGAATTTACAGAGCCAATACCACGCACCAAAATAGTTGCGTTAGAACCAGGCTGCCCGGAAGTATTGATAACTTGTACACCTGCTACCTCACCCTGAAGTGATTTAGTAATTTCTGATGTGTTCTTCAAAGACATCTTGTCTCCACTAAGTTGTGTAGCAGAACCTGTAAATGCCTGTTTTGTAGTTTGGCCATAAGCAACGACCATCACCTCGTCCATTGCCTTTGTGTCAGGGATAAGGATAACTGTCATGCCGTCGTGAATTGCAACGTCGGCAGTCTTCATGCCCATGAAGGATACAATGACCTTCTTGGCATCCTTTGGCAGATCCTTCAGGACGAAAGTACCCTTCGAATCAGCAATTGCACCCATCTTGGTACCCTGTACCTTGACCTGTGCACCTGGGATGGGCTCGCCAGTCTCGCTGTCAACAACTGTACCTGTGACAGTACGAGTCTGGGCCCAAGCCATGCTTGCACTCAACATCGTGCAAACAAAAAGCATAAGAATTTTTTTACCCATGTTTTGTTGTTTTTAGAAATTAGTTAAAATTAAATTATTACTTTGCGGTTTTTAATTATCCATATTGTCGTTTTAACGACCGTTTTACTGACATCGCTAAACTCTAATGTATTTATATATATGGTATATGCTTATATTCGTGTTTCTACAGACAAACAGACACTGGAAAACCAGATGTTCGAGATCGAGAATTACTGCAATAGCCGGAACATTGTCATTGACAAATGGGTAAAGGAGACGGTCAGCGGAAGCATAACTTTCAGGAAACGCACCCTGGGCAGCTTGCTGAGAAAAGTTACGCTCAACGATATTATCGTATGCTCCGAACTGTCCAGGTTGGGCAGGAGTATATTTATGATAATGGATGTGCTCAGTCTCTGTATGCGCAAAGGTTGCCGTGTATATACTATCAAGGAGAACTATACCCTTGGGGACAATATCGAAAGCAAGGTGCTTGCCTTCGCCTTTGGACTCAGTGCCGAGATAGAACGTAATCTTATCAGCCAGAGAACCCGTGAGGCATTACAGCGGATTAAGAGCGAGGGGCGTAAGCTGGGACGCCCCAAAGGCAGCAAGGGAAAGAAAAATAAACTGACAGGTATGGAGAATATAATAATGGGTTATCTGCCTGATTACAGCAAAAAGGAAATCTGCCGGAAAATAGGAGTCAGCACCAGCACCCTATACAGGTTTCTACATGACCGGCAATCCGTTTACAATCCGTAACGAAATGACTTGTAAAATTACGTTTTTATGACGTTTTGGGTATGATGGTTGTTCAAATCGTGAACTTTTTTAACAGTTATGCATCAATTATTGATAATTTTTGTTAACTTTGCGTTCGATTGGTATATTAAAAAGGCATGTAGTGTCAGTAAAACGGTCGTTAAAACGACAATCTGAAAAAATAACAATCACAATTAATAATTAAAATTAACTAATTTTCTAAAAACAACAAAACATGGGTAAAAAAATTCTTATGCTTTTTGTTTGCACGATGTTGAGTGCAAGCATGGCTTGGGCCCAGACTCGTACTGTCACAGGTACAGTTGTTGACAGCGAGACTGGCGAGCCTATCCCAGGCGCACAGGTGAAGGTACAGGGTACCAGCCTGGGTGCAGTTGCAGACTCGAAGGGTGCTTTTGTCCTGAAGAACCTGCCAAAGGATGCCAAGAATGTTATTGTATCCTTTATGGGAATGAAGACTGCCGACGTTGCATTGCGTGACGGCATGAAGGTTATCCTGATTCCTGACACCAAGGCAATGGACGAGGTGATGGTTGTTGCCTATGGTACACAGACCAAGAGCTCGTTCACCGGTTCAGCCGCTATTTTGGACAGCAAGGAAATCGGCAAGATGCAGATTACAAATGCATTTGACGCCTTGAAGGGTAAGGCTGCTGGTGTGCAGATTTTTAATGCAACGGGTCAGCCTGGCACCACTCCGACCATCCGTATCCGTGGCTTTAACTCGATGATTGCGAGCCAGGCTCCCCTGATTGTGCTGGACGGCAGTCCATACGATGGCAGTTGGAATGACATCAACCCTGCCGATGTGGAGAGCATGACTGTGTTGAAGGATGCTGCTTCTACAGCCTTGTACGGTGCACGTGGCGGTAACGGTGTTATCATCATTACCACCAAGACAGGTAAGCGTCACAAGGATGCCGAGATCAACTTCGAGGCAAAGTGGGGTGCCAACATGAAGGGCAACCGTGACTATGATGTTATCAGCGATCCACGTGGTTACTACGAGACCTATTACAAGGGACTTTATAGCTATGCCAAGAACCAGCGCGGTATGACCAGCGACGGTGCATGGAAGTGGGCTAATGCCAACATGATTGACCGCACTAATGGTTATGGTCTCGGATATCAGGTGTATAACGTTCCCGAGGGTGAGGCTTTCATCGGTACAAACGGCAAGGTTAATCCTAATGCTACCCTGGGTAACGTGGTTACAGGCAAGGATGGCAACAAGTACTATCTGATTCCCGACAACTGGGACAACGAGATTTATCACACCGGCTTGCGCCAGCAGTACACAGTAAGTGCCAGCGGTGCTTCGGACAAGGGTACATACTATATCAGTACGGACTATCTGGGCAACAAGGGTATCACTTACAACAGCAACTACGAGCGCCTGACGGCACGTTTGAAGGCAGACTATATGCTGAAGAAGTGGTTGAAGGCCGGTGCAAACGTTTCGTATTCGCATACCGACCGCAGCTATATGAGCAACGAGGGAAAAACGAACGTGGGAAACCTCTTTGCCTTGCATAATATTGCTCCTATCTATCCTGTGTTCGTACGTGATGAGTTCGGTAACGTGATTTACAATCAGAATGCCGGCATCAAGACTTATGACTATGGTGACGGCAACGGCGCACTTGGTCTGAGCCGTCCTTACCTGAGCCAGTCCAACCCTATCAGTGACTTGCTGGTTGACACTCGCAGATACAAGGGTAACGCATTTAACGCTACTGGTACCATTGATGTTTATCTGCCTAAGAACATTACATTCACGAGCATAAACAATGTTTATTATAACACTCGTGATTATACAAGCATTACCAACCCATATTTTGGACAGTATGCAAGTAGCAACGGTATCATTACCCGTGAGGTAACTTATGACTTGAACACCAACTTCCAGCAGCGTCTGAGGTGGCAGGGTCAGTTTGACGATCACGACATCGAGGTAATGGGTGCTCACGAGTACTACCGTGCCAAGAGTTGGGACTTGTACGGAAACAAGCACAATATGTTCTCGCAGCAGAACAAGGAGTTGGACGGTGCTGTAATCGTTGACGACTGCGGTTCTACAAACGGCACTTATAATACCGAGTCATGGTTGTTCCGTGCTATGTACAACTATGCAAGCCGCTACTACGTACAGGCTTCAATCATGGCTCAGGGTTCTTCTGCCTTCCATCCTGATCACCGTTGGGGTGTATTCTGGAGTGCAAGCTTCGGTTGGATGATTTCCAAGGAGAAGTTTATGGCAAAGGCCAAGTGGCTGGATGAGTTGAAGTTCAAGATTAGTTACGGTGAGAATGGTAACGATGGTAGTCTGAACGGTTACTATTATACAAACCGTTACAGCATTGTAAACAGTAATGGTTCTGTTTCTCTTGTTCCTTCTACACTGGGTAAGAACGAGAAGTTGAGCTGGGAGAAGAGTGCAAAGTTCAACACGGGCTTTGACTTCAGCATGTTCAAGGATCGTTTCTATGGTAGCATCGAGTACTACAACAACCGTACTATCGGTCTTATAACCAGCGTACCGTACGCTCCTTCGTTCGGTTACACCAGCTTCTATGACAATGTCGGCAACATGAGCAATCAGGGTATCGAAATCGACCTGCACGGTGTTGCAGTACGTACAAAGGATATCGAGTGGAGCCTGTTTGCAAATGCTACATGGAACAAGAACCGTATGACCGAGCTTATTGATGCACGCAAGTCACAGGTTACATACAGTTTTGATCCAGAGACCGGTAATGTAGAGCAGTATATGGGTTACAGCAGTGGCAGCAACTTCTATTCCGAGGGTCTGAGCCGTTATTCTTACTATGGCAAGAAGTATGCCGGTGTTTACAATGAGCAGACTTATGCTACAACAGGTGACAAGTCTTACGATCCGACAAAGGGAGGTATGGCTCTGTATTACATGAATCAGTACAAGATGTTGCCATCTGGCGAATATGAGCGTGATGATAAGGGCAACAAGATTATTGACAGGGTTGTTACTACAACTAACGGTTCTACTGCTGATATGTATGTATGCGGTGATGTGCTGCCTCGTTTATATGGTGGTTTTGGTACCAGCTTCTCGTGGAAGGGCTTTGACCTGGGTCTGGACTTTACATACCAGCTGGGCGGCAAGGTTTATGATAGCGAATATGCAAGTCTGATGGCATTCTCTGTTGGTTACGGATACCATGTTGACCAGCTGAATGCCTGGACAACCAGCAATCCTACCAGCAATATTCCTCGCCTGAACGTAGGTGACAGCTACAATGCTACTGCCAGCGACCGTTTCCTGACAAGTGCAACTTGCCTGACTCTGAACAACCTGACATTCGGCTATACATTGCCCAAGCATCTGCTGCGCAAGTGCCATATTAATAAGGTACGTATATTCCTGGTAGGTGATAACCTGTATACATGGTCAGCTCGCAAGGGTCTGGATCCTCGTATGGATGTCACCGGTGACAGCAGTGGTCTTTACTATAGTTCAATCCGTTCTGTCAGCGCTGGTGTTCAGGTTGGCTTCTAAAATGTCGTAACTTAGAGATAATAAAGATATGAAAAAGATAAATATTGCAATACTGGGTGCAGTTGTCTTCAGCATGACGTCTCTGACGGGATGTCTTGACGAGACCTTCCCACAGTCCAGCACGGCTACTGACGAGCAGGTTGCTCAGTCTCCTGCTGCAACTGCAAACATGGCAGCAGGCCTGCCTGCTTCAACCCTGAAGGTGTGGGACACTGGTAGACATTATTCATTTGGCTTGCCTGCCGTTATGATTGTCCGTGACTTTATGACGGGAGACCGTTATCATTCGGGTGAGATTGACTATAGCCAATTCTGGGCATGGGAAGAGAATAAGTATCAGGGTGATGGTTACATATTCCCACAGTTCATATGGAACTACTACTATGGCAACCTGTTGTCTGTAAACCAGCTTGTGGGTGCCATCAATCCCGAGATAGCTACCGACGAGCAGCTTACATATCTTGGCAATGCCTATGCATACCGTGCCATGCTCTATCTGGATCTTGCCCGTATGTTCGAGTTCCTGCCCAACGATATTTATTCAGATGTGAACGAGCAGGGTATGGACGTACGCTACCTGACAGTGCCTATTATTACGGACAAGACTACCCCCGAGCAGGCTGCCAACAATCCGCGTGCCAAGCACGAAGAGATGGCTCTGTTTATCCTGAGTGATCTGAAGGAAGCTGAAAAGTATTTGGATGGTTCTCACAACAAAGTTAAGGAACAAGGTAATATTCAGCCGGATATCGCTTGTGTATATGGTCTGATGGCTCGTCTGTATTTGTGGAATGCCAGCTACTATGCCGAGATAGGCGAGGAGACAAAGTCCAAGGAGGCATTTGCCAACGCTTCGGAATATGCACAGAAGTCTATCAATACAACAAGTGTACAGCCTATTACCAAGGCTGATGCCCTGAACACAGCAACCGGTTTCAATACAGCCAGCCAGTTCATGTGGGCGATGCAGCAGACCAGCAGCAATACCTGTGTACAGACAGGTATCATCAACTGGACATCAATGGTTTCTAACCAGACGACATTCGGTTATACCGGTCTGGGTACAGGTATGTACGTTGTGATAGACAAGAACCTGTATGACAGAATTCCTGATACAGACTGGCGTAAGCTGGAGTTCGTCGCTCCCGAGGGCAGTCCTCTGGAGGGTCAGACACAGTTCCCCGTTACACAGGCAGGTTCGTTCGAGGATAATCCTGCATACAGTTCTGCCAAGTTCCGTCCGGGTAACGGTGATACGGATGACTTTAACGTAGGTGCAGCAACTGCAGTGCCCATCATGCGCGTCGAGGAAATGTACTTCATCTGGGCAGAGGCAGAGGTTCAGCAGGGTAACGAGATGCCAGCCCAGTTCATCGAATTCATGAAATCACGTGATCCTGAGTTTACTCCTGCAACCGAATTCCCTGTTGACCAGATTATCACCAACAAGCGTATCGAGCTTTGGGGCGAAGGTCAGGCTTTCTTTGATATCAAGCGCCTGAATATGTCTGTAACCCGTGGATATGCAGGTACTAACTGTCAGGATGACAAAGCCCGTCTTAACACAAACGGCCGTCCGGCATGGATGAATCTCGTGATGGTTAAGACCGAGAGTAACAACAACCACGCATTGGAGGGTATGAACAATCCTGATCCCAGTGATAAATACGTTGCTTGGTCTGAAGAGAATTAAAAATTTAGCAAACAGAATATTATGAATAAGATAAAATTCGGTTTCCTGTCATTGGTTGTTGCGCTTGGCTTGGTTTCATGTAACGGCAATGACTATGAATATACTCCTGCCCAGGAGGCAGGCCAGTATAATTTCGGTTTCGTGGGAGAGAAGAACCTGGTTCTGGCAATGACTGATACCGAGGTTCAGGTTACACTGAACCGTGTTGATGACACCGAGGAGCAGACTATACCCCTGAAGGTTATCTCGGCTCCTGACTTTGTCACCGTACCAGAGACAGTAACATTTGCCCAGGGACAGAAGCAGGCTGTAGTAACCCTCACTCTGGGCGAGGAAATGACTCCGTGTACAACTTATCAGATTCAGCTGGCAATAGACGAGAAGTACACACAGCCTTATGATGCCGAAAAGGCTCAGCCTGCCGTGTATGACTTTACTATCTATAAGGAGGACTACGAGCTTGTTGCAAACGGAACTTTCGAATCTTCTGTAGCCTGGAAGGGTTCATGGGGTGTTAGCGTCGAGTACTCGGAATACCTGAATCTGTACCGTATTCCTGACTTGATTGCAGAAGGCACTAACTATTACTTCCATTTCGATCAGGATGGTGAGACACAGGAATTCTGGTTTACAGATGCTTCAGGTTCTCATAAGACTGCATTTGAATCAGGTTATGTTCATCCTTCCTATGGCATGATGATAACCACTATCAACGAATCATACCCTATGGGATACGACGAGGATCCTACAGACGGCAATTACTTCTACTGGGTATGGAAAGTATCCGTATCTGCCGGATCCTTCGGTGAGAATTACCAATACCTTACGGTTGAATGGCTTAAGAAGCCTTGGGAAGAAAACACTGAAGAAGAGTAGTCGTTGCATTTCTTTTCTTAAACGACATCAGGAGGGGAATGTGTAACAGCATTCCCCTCTATGTTTAATATAACTAAAAGTACTTTGTTTATTATGACAAAACGCTATCTCATACTATTTGTTGCACTGCTCTCGCTGGCAGCATGGGCCCGACAGCTTACGCCACAGCAGGCTTTGCAGCGCCTGAACCTGAATAATGCCCGTAGTATGGCCGGCAGCCCTACGCCAAGATACACGTTGGCCTATGTTGGAGAAGGTGATGGGGAGAATCTCTTGTATGTGATGAACATAGATTCGGATGCGGGATTCTATGTCTTGAGTGCAGATGACTGTGCACCTGCCTTGCTGGGCTATTGTAACAATGGCTCGTTTTCCTATAGCCAGGCTCCCGAGGCGCTCAAGTGGTGGCTTTCGCAGTACCAGAATGATATCCAGAAGGCTATCAGGAATGGTCTCTCGATATCCCGTGCTTCGGCAATAGAGCATGAGCCTGTACTGCCTCTCGTCCAGACCATGTGGGGGCAGACAGCGCCGTACAACAACGACTGTCCTGCCTATGGTTCGCGCAAGTCACCGACAGGATGTGTCGCAACGGCGATGGCCCAGATAATGAACTTTCATCAGTGGCCGGTGACAGGTACTA
>JAEEGL014853600.1_pt1 | contig 38446 bp, 26 predicted proteins | sample 9134231 | NCBI WGS metagenome assembly JAEEGL01 (sample SAMN16246548, study PRJNA631951) | gut metagenome | biome: gut microbiome; feature: rumen; material: fiber-attached | host: Bos | place: Iran: Karaj | collected 2018-10
ATTTTGGATTTGCTTCTACGCTACTGGATACTCTCAAAAAGCACGGGAATAAATGTCCTGTGATGCTTTCAAGTTCTATCCAGGCAACATTGGCTGGACGTTTCGGCACTTCTGAATACGGCAAGAGCAAGAAGGCTGGCGAAGAGCTATTCTTTGACTATAGCAAAGAAACAGGAGCAAAGGTTTTGGTGTACCGTTTCCCGAATCTGTTTGGAAAATGGTGCAGACCGAATTATAATTCAGCCGTTGCAACCTTCTGTAATGCGTTCGCAAATGATTTACCTTACACGGTAAACGATCCATCAGTAGAACTTGAATTGCTTTACATCGATGACTTGGTGGATGAGATGATTTGCGCTTTGTTGGGCAAGGAGCACCATTGTGAGTTTGATGGTGTTGAAACCGTAATGAAAGAGGATGGTCGCTATTGTGCTGCACCCATTACTCATAAAGTGACGCTTGGTGAGATTGTGGAGCTGCTGAAGAGCTTTGCTGAGCAGCCGCGGACGTTGATGATACCGGAGATTCCTGCGGGCTCATTCGCTAAGAAGTTGTATAGCACCTATTTGAGTTATCTGCCTGCTTCGAAGGTGGCGTTCCCGCTGAAAATGAATGTGGATGACCGTGGAAGCTTTACGGAGTTGGTACATACGCTTTCTAGCGGTCAGGTGAGCATCAATATTTCCAAGCCGGGAATTACCAAAGGCCAGCATTGGCACAACACCAAGTTTGAGCAGTTCATTGTGGTGAAGGGTCACGGACTGATTCAGCAGAGGGATCTGAATGACCCTGATGGCAAAGTGCTGGAGTGGGAGGTCTCTGGCGATAAGATTCAGGCCGTGCATATGTTGCCGGGATATACGCATAACATCATTAATCTTTCTGAGACGGAGGATTTGGTGACGGTGATGTACTGCAACGAGATCTTCGACCCCAACAAACCTGACACGTACTTTGAACCTGTGAAATAGTGAATCCTCATTTCACGAATACACACCAAATACTCCTGCAATTACTCCGAAAGGCATTAGACAATACTTATCAAATGGAATTGCCTAAGGGTGTTGATTGGATGGGTGTCCTTAATCTGGCATCGGAACAAGGTGTGCAGGGGATTTGCCTTGAGGCGATAGAACAACTGCCCGCGGGAACCATCCCACAGCCAACACTCTTGCAGTGGATTGGACTTTCGGAAATGCAGCGGCAGCAATATGAGCAGACTTGGAGGGTGGCGTGTAAGCTGGATAAGCTATGGGCTGCAGAAGGTATCCAGGCTACTATTCTGAAGGGTCGTTCCATAGCCCAGTATTATCCCGTCCCTTTTCATCGTTATAGTTGTGACCTGGACATGTTTATCAGTGAAGAGTGGGGTCGTGCCTGTGAGTTAGTGGAAGGGCAAGGAATAAGGCTGGGCCACGAGGTGTATAAAGAGGTGGAATTTACACTGGACAATGTCTACGTGGAGTGTCATAGGTATATAACACCGGTAAGAGGAAATAAACACTTGAAGGAGTTTGAGCGTTATTTACGTTCGTTGCTCGATAGTGAACCTAAGAAGTATTTTGAAGACACTACTTTGGTATGCCCACCCCTAATGTTTACAATGATGCTTTATATTGAGCACGCCTTAGGCGATTTGCTGCATGGACATTTGTCATTGAGACATATTGTGGATTGGGTGGTACTTCGCAGGCAGTCGGTGGATTGGGATGCATTCCATGCAAAATGCAAGGCGTTTAAGTTTGATAAGTTCCTGACGTTGACAGATGCTTTGGCAGATGTGGTGGAGGGCAAGATGGATTATCTTGAACTTCAGCCATTGTATAAAGAAGAATTTGATGAGATATTCAAGACCCCAGTAACGAATAGCCCTCGCTCTTGGTTTGGAAGACGTGTGGAGTTATTCTTCAATATCCTGCGTAACGGCAAGAAGTACCAACAGTTTGGCTATACCTCTATGCCGTCTTTTCTTTTTAATAGCGTGTGGACGCATTTCTTTGATAAGGAGGTGAGGCTGTAGGGGTTAAGAGTTTACCGCTTACGGGTTCTTCGCTGCATCAGATGATTATAAGCGGTGCTCAGGCGAGCAAGGGCTCGGAGTCCAGCTTAGGGTTTTGGGTTATGACAACTTAGGGTTCATGATTTAAGGTTAACGGTTCAGGGTTCAATATATAATAAATCGCAGTGAGTACCATTTGAATCAATGAAACGCTGAAAGGATTTATAGAGGTGAGTTTTATGACAGGTATTACGATAAACAGATTGGTTTTCAATGATGGGACGTCAATAGATTTGACACCCCAAGATATTGTTGTCTTCGTTGGCCCAAATAACATGGGAAAAAGCCAGTCCTTGCGTGATATCTACAATTCAATATCATCTGATCATGGGATTTTGGTGGTGACAGATGTTGGTGTTGAGTATCATCAGCCTCAGGATTTGCGGGACGTGTTAGAAAATTATGCTTTAAAATCACCGAGTGGTCAGTATTTTCTTTATGGAGGATACCATTATCAGATTCACAGTACAAGTATTAATGGTTTTGGACATAATCGCTACACGGACGAGCAAATTAAGAGTTTTTTCGTTTCTATGATTAAGACAGAGGAAAGACTTACCACTAGCAGCCCAAAGCAGATGGTGAATCCTGGAGAGCCTAATCAGTACCCGCTTCAATATGTTACAGATCCTGACAATCGTCAAAGAATGTCAGACATCTTCGAGAAAATATTTGGGAAAAAGATATTTTGCGAGGATAGAGGTTCAACACAACTTACGCTGCACATGGGCGATGATATTGTGTTTGATCATGTAGGAATGACACCTCAGCAAATATCGGATGAACTATATAGGAGGATGAAAGCACTGCCAAAGGTGCATGAACAAGGAGATGGTATAAGGAGTTTGGCAGGATTGTTACTCAACCTGATGATTCCGAATTATACCATGTTCCTTATTGATGAGCCGGAGGCGTTTTTACATCCTCCGCAGGCAAGAGTGTTGGGAGAGAATTTACCTGCCCAATTAGGAGAAAGACAAGCTTTTATTTCTACACATAGTATAGAATTAATCAAAGGTTTACTGACAGCGGGTGCACATAGGGTGAAATTGATAAGGTTGACAAGAGAGGGAAGCATTAACCATGTTCATTACCTTCATCAGGAAGACCTTGATGCGGTATGGGGCGACCCCATTATGCGACATTCGAATATATTGGAGGGATTGTTCTATACAAATACGATTCTGTGTGAGAGTGATTCTGACTGCCAACTATACGCAGCGATGTTAAGTCATATCAAAGAGACTCAGGGTACGTATAGCGATGCACTGTTCACTTTGTGCAATGGAAAGGGGCGAATGAAGCCACTTTCCAAAATATTTAAATCTCTTGGAATAGATTACCGCATTATTCCAGATATTGATTTCTTCAATGATGAAGCGCTCGTAAAGGCAGTTTATGAGAATTGTGGAGGGGAATGGGCAGCAATTGAAGGTGATTACCGGACGTTTTATGATGCAATGAACCAGCCGGACGGAACTCTTACACATGAGGCCTTCCTTGGAGAAGTGCAAAAGATGATTACCGCGCGGGGGTGGGTAGAGATGACTAAACCTTACATCAAGAAACTAGGAAAGGACTTACCGCAGATTCTTGAAAACCAATGGGACAAACTAAAACACCAAGGGATTAATTCAATTGCTGACCCTGCGGTTAAAGAAGCGGTAGAAAGGTTGGTAACTGCCATGAATGCTGTTGGTGTGTTTCCGGTCAAAGCTGGGGAACTTGAAAGTTTCTTCCCTGACGTGGGTTCACATGGCCCCGGATATGCTGTCGCTGTTATGGTCAGGTATCCTAACCTTAATTCCGTAGAGTATAAGGAAATGCGTGAGTTTGTGCAGTCGTGGGGGATATAATGTGTTATTTTGTCATCTGACTTCGTTTTTATGGCCGATACGACAATGATTGATAGGCTTAAGCAGTTTGTCGAGAGCGAAATGCGCGCTTGCTCAATGGATATTGGAGGCATTACACCACTATACGTTTACAGGATGTGGGGAGGAGCAGTGGCTATCGAAGATATTGCCAGTGCGATGGAAGAGGTTAGAAGGATGAGGTAAGATGAGACAAGCAAGGAATACGTTCCAAGAAATAAAACCAAAATAAAAATTCAAAAGTAGTCGAAATATATTGTATGCGTACAATCTATTACAAATTGTTGCGGCTGACCAATCAATCTGGGACGGCGGAGTTCGCGAATTTTGAGTTTCTTGGTAACATCGAGAACTATGTGACGAATATCCTTGTGCAGACAGCCAATGCAAATGTGGAAAGGAAGTATAAGTTCAATGCTAACCTTCATACAACCAAAGATAGAATCAACAGTCTGCTGACAAAAGAAGGGGAAGAACTTGAAGCCGCAATGCTGGAGTTAGGCAATCACCTTGCCTCGATTGAAAAAGAGTTCAACGACAACAATCAACACCTGAAAGGAAAGATACCCGACGGAGTGCTACTTATAGCGTACGTGGATATGCAGACAGATGAGGGTGACTACAAGATAATCATCCTAAAATCGGACTACGATGAGTTTATAGCAGAGCGTACGGGACAGCAGAGTACAGGACTGTCTGTAAAGAATCAGATATTTAAGACATGTCAGTTTAATATGAGGTGGCATGAGCAGACTTACGAGATAGGTCAGATTGCTGCATCTGACTCAACCAAACGACAGGCTGCCTACTGGTTAAAAGATTTCCTGGAATTGGAGGCTATCAGACAGGACAAGGAAAACACAGAAAAAGCATACGAACTGATAAAGAAGAAGATACTTAACCCGCTTAAGGAAAACCATAAGCCAGACTATCTGATACTGTACAACAGTACTATATCGTATATGAGGTCGGAGGGTATGTTTGACTTGGATCATTATCGGGATGAGATTATTGGTGGTTACACACCATACGACGATACATTGGATGTTAACTCGCTGAAGACAAAAGTTGACCAGTTGAGGGCTAGCGACAAGTTTGATGCACAGTTCCCCAAAGTCCCAACTGCAATCACTGATAAGCTTAAGTCCATCATTAAGCTAACGGATGAGCTATATCTGAATATTAAGCACGATATACCTGGGATGGAGACGAAGATTCAGCCATTTGAAGAAGGACAGAAAAAAGGTATCACCATTATCAGCCCAGAGGGCTACGAATTTGCCAAAGGTGTTAAGAGACGTAACGAAGAGGATGAATAATGAATAGTTTCATTACAAGGATTGCACAATTGTTTTCGTCTGCTCCTGTAGAGCAGATGGAAAAGTCTGTGGAAAATCTGGACGAACTGACTGCCTATTATGAGGTGCATCGGTTTGACAAAGACTTGCCAGCCGTCTTGAATTTGGATGGCCTTAACGGACGTGATGTGCTAACAATAGGTCTTTTCGACGCTGTGGGTGACACAGCTTCTGAAGAGCGTGTTTTCCGCTCTGATGCTATGGGAGAATGGAATGCTTTTGAGCAATATTATAGTGGCATTGATAAAGACGAGCCAATTAAGATAAAACTAAGCATCACGAAGAGAAAGGTTAATAGGGTGCGCTCTGTGTATTGTCCAGATTTGTTTGCCAAGTATCTTGAAAGCTTAGGATTGAAGGAGGTGATTGACTTGTTTGATGGAATTCAACAGGACGGGGCACTGTGTGTGGAGTATCAGGAAGAGGGGATATCGCTTGTTGGACCATCGATGGCCTTTGTTAGCAATGGCCATTCGCCTGTCTATCCCTCCAAACCCGTTTTGAATGAGGACGTCATTGAGCAGGGAAAGTACCTCTGCTGCAATGATTTGATAAAGAATCACCTGAGACCAACTGATTTTGAACTGAGAGGAACAGACAATGCGGAGCATCCCATCATGCCACTGATACAAAAAGCAGCTTTACTCTATTCGCTGTGTTTTCTGTTTGACTATGTGACTTTGACGGGAAACCAGCTGCATTATAAATTGAACGGATACAAGACACTGACAGGAAACATCAATGTGGAGAGCGTCTATAGTGCTGAAATAGATTCTGACTCGTGGTGTAGGTATCTTGAGATCTTCAAATGGCAATATAATGGCGGCAACCTGACGGATAAATCAGCGATTGCAAGGAATATTGTGTCGCTAAACATGGTAGAAGATGGCACGTTGGCGTTGCGGGAGGGCACTTTGGATGCCATTGACTCCAATTATCGAATCTATGAGAAAGAGAACGTTAGGCAGTATATAGAGATTAGAAACAATGTAGCTAAGCAACTGAGGGATTACCAGAAATATATTATTGGGATTTTTGACGAATTTGAGCAGGATTTCAAAAAGATGTTTTTCTCGTTTCTTGGGTTTGCTTTTACGACAACGATTATCAGGGTGCTGGCAAAGAATATAGAGGATAAGGTGATACTGCCAGATACCATTGTATTGTTGCTATTGGGGTATTGTGCAGTTTCATGTTTCTATTATGCGTACGCCCGTTGGAAGCGCGACAAGAAAGTGGATCTGTTTGACAAACAGTATAATGCCACGCGAACTTTCTATAAAGATTTACTGAGTGATAAGGAATTGAGCGAATTATTTACAGACGAGAGAAACAAGGATGGTACTTATAAAGCCTTCATTGAAGAAAGAACCTATCGCTTCGACTGGATATGGGTTGTGGTGAACTTAATTTTTGCTGCCATACTGATTTATATTAAATGTCGTGTAAACGTTAATATATGATTTATACAGAGTATATTAAGATAAAGTCGTGTATTGTACATCAGGTGGGTAACAAGAGTGCAGATGATGGACTTATGCTATCTGACGTTGCTATCAGCCTGGATGAAGATACTGGCAAGATACTGGAAAAGTATATCTTGGGGCAAGTGACTACAGACGGGTACTACCAGTTTTGGCACGAGTCGAAACTGGGGCTCAATGAACTATATGCTTACTCGAAGCGCTGTTTTGAAGATAATGAGGAGTTTGTGGAAGTGAGCAAACTGATAGCAAAACACCTCTATGGTTGTAGTTCCCATCCCAAAATTAAGAGCGGGGAGCTATGTGTAGTTTTGTTCCGGAATGTAATTGTTGATGGTGTGACTTGTGAGGCTATAGGTATTTTCAAATCGGAGAATAAGGATACCTTTTTGAAGATGGTATCAAAGGGAGGCTGCACAGAGATATTCACGGAGACCGGTATCAACATCAATAAACTTGATAAGGCTGCCATCATATTTAATACTCAGGCGGAAAATGGCTATTGGGTCACTGTGATAGACCGGACAAACAAAGCAACAGAAGCTAAGTACTGGACGGATGATTTTTTGAAGGTTAGACCATGCAATAATAGCTATAACCAGACGGAAAACCTGATAGCGATGACACGTTCGTTCGTGTCGCATCTTCCTGAAGACGGTAACAAAAGCGAAAAAGCACTGATGGTGCAGCGGTCGATGGAGGCGGTTAAAGCTTCGTCAGTGAATATGGAGGACTATGCACTGGAAGTGTTTAAAGATGAAGATGTGGCACGTCAGTTTTCGGAGTACACTCGGAAAAAGTCGGAAGATGAGGGATTTGGGCTCGATGATGAGATAAAGATTTCGCCATTAGCAGTGAAGAAAAAGCAAACCACGACACTGACAACAGTAAAGTTAGATGGAAACTTTGACATCCGAATTCACGGCGGCGAACAGTTGATTGAGCAGGGATATGATGAAGAGAAGGGAATGAGGTACTATAAGTTGTATTATTGGGAGGAAAAGTAAGAGAATAATGACAAACCGTTCCTTTCCTGACTGGCAATCTTTTGCATACAAGTATCAAGGACGTGAAGAAGACGCCTTTGAGGACTTAGCCCGTGCTCTTTTCCGAAAGGAGATGGGAATCAAATATGGCTTGTTCCAAAGGGTAAATCACAAAGGGAACGAAACGGATGTTATTGAAAAAGATGGAAAAGTTATTGGTTTCCAATCAAAGTACTTCACCAATGGTATAAACGCCAAGGTTATTATTGACTCCATGAAAGGAGCCAAAGAAAACCACCCTGAGCAAACGCATTATTATATATATTGCAACCTTGCCTTTGGAAACCCCAGGCGTAGAAAAGGGCAAAAGAAGACAGACCCCGTGCCTGTTGTCACTCAACCAGAAGAATCCATTGAAGCGGTTGCAAAGCAGTTGGGATTTACCCTCGTATGGAAACAGGATAAAGCCATCCTCGATGAAGTCGCAGTAGAGAAGTGGATATACGATGTCTTTTTCAATGTAAGTGGGAAACTGGAGGACCTAATTAAGGAAGAAAAGACACATACCGAGATAGCTCTTGGCAGTATCAACTACTCGTGCACCTACAATGGTAAGCAGATTCATATCAAACGTGATGAGATTTTTGCTCAAATAGAACAACAAAGGTTATCAACCATATATGTGATTCATGGTGATGGCGGCTGCGGTAAGACTGCTATCCTGCATGAGTTTTATGACTTTCACAGAGATGAGTATCCTATTTGCTACAGGAAAGCGACTTCACTGAATGTGAAAAGCCTGGCAGATATCTTCCGACAAGGAGATGACTATTCATTTACAGAGTTCAAGGAGGCATACAAAGACTGCGAAAGGAAGTATTTCATCATAGATTCTGCTGAACATTTGGATGATATAGAAGAAGATACAATTGTTCCTGCTCTTATCAAAGGATTGTTGGATGATGGCTGGTGTGTGGTGTTTACAGTGAGAAATGTCTTCGCAGGAGATTTATTGAACCTTCTAAAATCAGAGATTCCACATTCTGTTATTGAAAAAACAGAGGTGAGCCTGTTAACAGAGAATGTATTAAAGTCTTTGGCACGGGCGTATGGAATTTCTTTACCAAAAGACTCAATGCTTTTGGATAGAATCAGAAACCTGTTTTACCTGTCTTTATATACTCTGTATTACAACGAGATTGACCAGCAGTCAAGCGACAAAGCTTTTTTGAAATTAATATGGGATAAAAGAATTAGAGGAAAGAATTCCCGAATAGGGTATATTAGGGAAAACGAATTTGAGGCATTTGTTACCGAGAGAATGCAAACCGGCTCTTTTTTCCTGCCACCAGGAAAATATACTAGCGTGGAATTCTATTCTCTAATAGACGATGAGATAATAGCGAATGACCCTTCCAACGGATTATTCATAACCCACGACATCTTCGAGGAATGGGGTATGTATCGTATTGTTGACAAGAAATGGAATGAAAAAGACAATGTGTCATCATTCCTGACCAGTTTGGGTGATACACGTGCAATCAGAAGAACTTTCCGGCTTTGGTTAAAAGACAGGGCGACTGAAAGCCCGGAAACAATAGAAGAAATAACAAAAGCCGCTTTCTCTTCTGAACTCCCCTGGATTTGGAAAGACGAAGTATTGTGCGCGTTGCTGCTATCAGACAGGGCTTCTCAATTCTTTAGTCCATACGAGGAAAAGATTCTAGGCAATCAAGAGGGCTTGGCAGATAAGATTGTTTGGGCATTAAGGGTAGGGGGGCAATATGTAAAAGAGGTGATTCCTTATAAAGAGTATTACTTTGCCCGATATGCTCTGATTGGTTCTGGATGGAAATACATCATTGATTTACTTTATCAGAACCAAGATAAGGTTCAGATCTCAATGTGGCTGCCTATATTGCTTGATTGGACAAAAGGAAATAATCGCGGAGAAACAACTCGTAAGGTTGGTTTAATGCTTGTTTCATATTATCAGAGTGACGCTTATCAAAGGGAAAAGTACCAAGATGGAATAAAGAAGTTGGTACATGAGATAGCCAACAATGTGGTATGGGAGGTAAAGGAGGAACTATCCGAGCTGTTGCACAAATGTATTGGGAGTAACGAATTAAGCGATGATTTGCCTGAATTTATACTGAGAGAGAGCATTGGTGCCATGAACATTCATTGGGCTATCCCGCAAACAGTTATAGACTTGTGTCTTTACTATTGGCGAGAGCACGAAGATGAAGGCGAAGATAAGAGATGGCCTTTCGGACATCATTCACGACCGGAAAACACTGGCTTTGGAATGGATGAGAATCGAGTGGCATTCAAGTATTTTCCACCGGGAGCTAACCAGACACCCACGATGGCTTTGCTGATTGCGAATGAAAAACTTGCTGTGGATTTTATCATTAGTCTAATGAATGAGTGTATAGAGACATACGCTACTTCTAAATATGAAGACTACCTTATCAAAGTTGATATAAAAGATGATGGGGAAAAGGTGAATTGGCAATGGCATTCAGCTACATTGTGGGGTATGTATAGAGGAATGGGGTCTCCTGTTTCGCCCTATAGTCTCCAATCGGTTCATATGGCACTTGAAGCATATTTGTTGGAGCTTTCAAAGGAAAAGAAATATGATCAGTGCGAGGCAATACTAAAGCGATTGCTATATGAATGTCACAGTTCATCAGTTTCTGCTGTCGCAACAAGTCTTGTTTTGGCTTATCCTCACCAGTATTGGAGGATAGCCATGATACTATTCCATAACGTCTCTTTCTTTCAGACGGATTTATCCCGCGTAAATTTGGAGAACGGGATGGTGAGTTTTTATGAAATGGGAGGCAGGTCGCTAAATCCAATGGTAACTGACGAAAGAGTTGCAACCTGTAATCAGGCATTTAGGAAATCCCATTTAGAGAATGTGTGCCTTCATTATCAATTTTATGGAAGCCCAGGACTTACTGAAGAACAGAATAATGAGAGGTTGCAGAAGATTTATGGCATCTTGGATGAACATAGGAAACTTTTAAAAGAGTGTAAAGGTGAAGCACGAGACCATCTTGAAATAATGTTGTCAAGGATGGACAGGCGTAGGTTAAAAGTTCAAGATACAAGGAAGGTTGAAGGAGGTTATGAGATTCAGTTTGAAACAAAATTGAACAAAAGTGCCAAGCAAATGAGCGAAAATGCCGCAGTTGAACAACTGGAAGTGTTCAAGTATCTTGGGCTGATGAACTGGGCAATAGCCAAAATGAAAGGAGAAACACCTCCGAATCAGGCATATGGGGATGATGTTGAAAAGGTTGTTAAGTCGGCCAAATCCCTACAAGAGGAGTTAGCGAACGGTCGAGAACCATACTTGACTGATGATAAGACCCTGCCCTGGGTGGCGCCATGTCTAATAAAGTTCTATAAAGACCAGTTATCACCACAGGACAAGGAATGGTGCAGGGATGTTGTTGAGCATAAATTGCAAGGCTTTCAAGGGCTATATGATGTGTTGGACGGTACTTCAGCCTGTATTCATGTATTGCCGTGTCTGATAGAGCTGTTCCCTGAAGAAAAAGAAAAATATGCGTTACTTCTTTTAAGATGCCTGATGATTCCTGACTATGGTAATATTAGTGCAAGCGATTGTGCAACAACAGCTATTAGACATTCCAACTTATGGGAGAAAGAACCGGCCTTGATGAATAGTCTGTTTCATAAATATCTTGAAAGTACCTCGGAGCAGACAATAGCCATCGATGAAGTACACGAAATGAAGACTGTCTTCGGACTAGTTCCAGACAACCCCGATGAAGAGGTGGCGCAAATAATTGCCAATTATTTGAAGTCTATCCCTTCTCTGATTGCACAAGGCCACGAAGCCGTTCATCAATTATTTGCAGTTACGGATTCGCTTGCGGAATTGTTTATGCGAACGGGAAGCAAAACCATCCTTTCTGCATTGCAATATACTGATGAATTGGTTAAGGAGAATTATCTTGGTGATACCTATTTGATGCACCTAATCGTCTTGGCAGATTCATATAAGAAACCTGACAGATTTTGGCGAATATGGAATTCTTACAGGCCGTTGGTTTCAGAAATGGCTAAGGGTTGGGGTAAGCAACAATTGCGAACATACACGCTCAATATAGAGTGGAAAGATGGAGTGAAGGAATGGCACTCATTACGATTCAAAGACCTTGAATTCTTCACCTTTATGGCAGAGCATTGTGAAGGGAATGCTGCTATATTCAATGGGTTAGTGAAAATACTGACTACAGTAGGCAGTAATTATAAGAAAGAGGGTATGGGTTGGCTGGCCGCTGCAATCAACAAATATCCCAATATGAATCTGAAGGAAACAGCAGCGTTAATGTATCTTGAATTGGTGATGTTGTCGTATGTCTATGCCAATAAGATGCAGATTAGGAGGACTCCTAAACTTCTTGCTCAAGTAAGAACGATATTGAACTTTATGGTTGCCAAGAGTTCGGTGACTGGATATGTCTTGAGAGATTTAGTGAATTAAAGAAGTCAGGGAAATGGCGAAATCAAGTTTCAGAATTATAGCAGTGAGGCCAATCACGCCTATTAGGCGGGATGATGAGACCATTGCGAGGGTAAAAAGCATTCAGAAGAAAGCATTTGGCAACGACTGGATGTATTTCTATGGTGGCTATCATCTGACAGACATTCCCAAAGCCGTAGCAGACGAGTATGACTTACAACCGCTATATGGTCACTTTCTGGAGGTGCCTGAAGAGGTGGATAACGACAGGATGCTGTTTGATTCTGATTCAATTTCGGTAAATATCAGTGCTGTTGTAGGTCCTAACGGAAGTGGGAAAAGCTCTACGATAGAGCTGATGATACGCATACTGAACAACCTTTCTGTAGCTGCCAAAGGTGAGACCTACAACCACAAATCTTCTGAACACTTGTTCTTCATTGAAGATGTATATGGGAGCATTGTCGCGGTAGAGAATGAGCTGTATTTCCAGATTCAGGTGTTTGGCCGTTCTGTAAAGGTAGCCAGTTACCAATGGGATAAGGAAAACAATTGCCTTGTTTGCAGTCAGTTACATGAGTTGTTAGATACGGAAGGTCAAGTTAACCGATTTGTTCCAATAAATGGTAGTGGTTTAGGCAAACTCCAGCTTTATAACCTCTTCTATACTGCTATTTTCAACTACTCGATATATGCCTTTAACTACAAGGACTACTATGAGGAAAGGACGTTGGAAGACAGGTGGAGAAAACGCAAGAAGGGTGATAAGGATCAGTTGATGTATGATGGCCAGTATAACCAAGACAGAAACTGGCTGAAAGGGTTGTTCCATAAGAACGACGGTTATCAGACACCCATAGTGCTGAATCCCATGAGGGACAACGGCATCATTAACGTGCCCAAAGAAAACGAACTGACCAGTGAGCGACTTCTAAATATGTTGTTCTATACTAATGAGCACCAAATAGGGCATGGAAAACAGCCGGCGTTCCCTTTCAGAACCATTAATGAACATTTAGAAATAGTGGCAATTAAGGTTAGTCAAAAAGAATATCCCTATTTCAGTAGGGAGAACCTATTTGACACATTGAACTTTAGGAGTAATTCCCTAACAGAACAGTTTAGTGACGTTAGGCAAACACTCTGTACAACGTGGTGCAAGCTGTTCTGTATGAGTTACCATGAAGAGACTGAGCATGAGAAACTGGCTTGGGACTATGTGGTATATAAGACGCTGAAAATAGCAAAGACATATGATAAGTATAACAGACTGGAGCAGGAACTTATATATTTCAAAAAACTCAATCCGGTGAAGATTGAAAATCTGCTGTCTGAGATGCTGTTGGATGAGACACACATAACACTGAAGTTACGTCAGACCCTATGTTTCTTGAAGTTTAAGGTGTTTAGGGAGGATTACAGAAAAGTTATTTCACTCTATGAAGCATACGACAAATATGCGGATATTATAAAAACCTTCAAGAGCATGGATATTAAGATGGACCAACAAACAGGTCGTCTGACCATGAAAGTTCCTGAAGGGTATAACGAAAAAGACCTGCCATCATTTACGGTCGATCCATATACAGGGCATTTGGTCATATCATTCTCTGATGAAATAGAAAGACCGATACCGCTGTTTTATCTTCATAAAGGTGAGCTATATGCTAAGACACCTGATGTCAGGGAAATCATGCTGCCGCCTATTTTCGATATAACGCTGATGTTAATTGAGAAGAATAAGGTGAAGAAGAACGGCAGCTATGATGAAAAAGACCTGATACCGATGTATGGGTTAAGTTCAGGTGAAAGACAGATTTCTGGCGTGGTCAGTAACTTTGCCTATCATCTAGTAAACATCAACTCCGTATGGAATGACGCAAATACCACTAACCTTGGTGCACATCCAGATGCTAAAGCTTTCAAGGAAAGTGAAGATGCTGTAATCTTCAAATACAAATATGTTAATGCGGTATTTGATGAAGTGGAGCTATATTTCCATCCTGACCTGCAAAGGCGTTTTGTGCGGCATTTGATATCTACGCTGAAAAACTTGCATCTAGAACATATTGAGGGGGTGAACATCATCATGGTAACTCATTCACCGTTTGTGCTGAGCGATCTGCCACGAACGAACGTGTTGGCTATAGGCGATGATGGGAGAATGGTGAAAGAGACGTTCTGTGCCAATATCCATGAAATGCTGGGTAACAGTTTCTTTATGGACTATACTGTGGGTGACCTAGCTCGGGAACAGGTAGAGGAAATCATGGGTCTATATAACAAGTACTTGGATTCTAAAAATAAAAGTGAACTTATAGCAAAGCATGCTGAGAATTGGGATAGATACAGATATGTGATCAGTCTGGTGGCTGACGAGTATTTGCATGGGCTGGTGAATAGAATGCTGGATGAAATGAGCAGGTATCTGCCTGACCGGTATCTAAATACAGAGGAACTTGACAGGAAGATTGAGGAAACGGAGGCTCAGTTGCGTGAACTAAAAGCCAGAAAGGAGCGTGGGGCATGATTAAGATGAACTATGGCGATGCAGTCCATGTTGCTCAGTTGAAACGAGACTACCCAAAGATATTCAAGGGAGTACCGAAGATACAGTCAAGGTGGACGACATTACGAAAAAAGATATTGAAGAAGGAACCCACCTTCAGTTCGCTGCCATTACATGTGAACGATTTACTTGTCATGGAATTTGACGGGTTGGCTGATATATATGAGCAATTTGTCAAGTTGAAATTGGGTTCCAAGGATGCCATTATAAAGGATGCCAAGGCATTGTTTGCTTATGAACGTTTCGTGGATGACAATGGAGAGGCGCATGAAGAACAACGAACAAAGATCGTGGGTTTTCTGATTGACGATAAAAACAAGTTTAATATTCACACCTGCCATTATTGCGATATGGCGTATATTAATATTTACGAATATGGCAGGACAAAGAAGACACACTTTGACTTAGACCATGTGCTGGATAAAGGCCGCTGTCCCATATTAGCACTGTCGTTATTCAACCTGGTTCCATCATGTCAGGTATGCAATGGCCCGAAAATTAAAGGAAGGCGGTTGCTTTATAAGGATGACAGATTGAGGAGAAAACTCAGTCCAACGAATCTGAATTATGATTTTGAGGACAAGGTAACCATAGAGGTTTTGAATGCTAAGGGGAAAAGTTCAACATTGAATTTTGAGGGCAGGATGGATGAGTATGAGGTGAGATTTAACACTAGTAAGGATGTAGATTATGAAGCAGAGGTAATGGCGTTCCATCTGAACGAACGATATAATTATCACAAATGCGAGGCATTGCGTTTGCTGGATTTAAAGGAAAGATATACGGATGCCCGTATCATGGAACTGGCAAGAATGCTGACAGGCGGCACTGGTGTAAAAGGAATAATACCCAGTGTCACCAGTCTGGCGGGATTGAAACGAGATATTTTCGCAAAGGAGTTTGGCAAGAAGTTCCATAGGAGTTTTGGTAAGATGAGGGATGATTTGCTTGGATAGAACGCAATTCAACGAAACTAATGTTTTGAAGCACATATGACACAAGATGAACGGTGGCGTAAGATGTCAGATGTATGAGAGAAGAGGTAAGAGTACTCACGGTTCATGATTAAAGGTTCATGTTTCAAGGCTAATGGAGATTGAGGCAGGTGGTAAGGAATACTTACAGCCTGATGGATGCGACAAAATGGATGTCACAGATGGTGATACCCTATTGAAAGAGAATTTGATATGACAATCGAAGAGATTTAGAAATCGACGGAGTTTCAGGTGTTTGACCGGAAGAGTGCCCGCATAGATGCGAAGGCACTGGCGATTACCATCATCGCGTTCGCGAATGCGGATGGTGGAAGGATAGCCATCGGTGTGGAGGATGACGGTACACTGACGGGGGTGGATGGCAAGACGGAGCATGTGAACGAACTGCTGAGGGCTTCATATGACTACTGTGTGCCGTCGATAGCTACTCTTGAATATGGATCTGGTGGAGGATTATGTGAAGGTGATAGGCTACGGAAAGGGGGCTGAGACGTATCTGTGCGAGAATGGCTATGTGGTGAAGAAGGAGGACTACCGTGGGCGAGAGTATGAGGCGCTGACGGGGGCTGCCGTGCTGCTGTTTGGTAAGAATCCGCAGCGGTTCTTCCAGCGGGCGCAGGTACGGGTTATCCGCTATGAGGGTACTGAAGCCAAAGTGGGCACGGAGATGAATGTGATAAAGGATGAAATCTTTACCGGCCCAATATTGAAACTGACGAACGACGTGCTGGCTTTAGTGAGAACGCAGATAAAAGAACATACATATCTGGGACAGGATGGACGGTTTAGGACGGACCCGCAGTATCCGGAGTTCTGTTGGACGGAACTTTGCGTGAATGCGATTTGTCATAGAGACTACAGCATCTTGGGAACGGACATACAGGTGAAGCTGTTTGACGACCATATCACGGTGGAGAGCCCTGGCATTCTGCCCGGCTTGGTGAGACCGTATAACATTCGAGAAATGCACTTTTCGAGGAACCCGAAGATTGCGTTGTATATGCGGTCGTACAAGTTGGTGAAGGAGTTTGGCGAGGGTGTGGACAGGATGTTTCGTGAGATGGCGGAGGCAGGATTGCCTGCACCGGAGTATAGGCAGAATGAGTTTATGGTGTATGCGACCATTAGGCAGGCGAAGGATGTGGTGACTACGGAAAAGACTACGGAAAAGATTCTGAGTTTGATATTGGAGAACCCAAACATAACGACAGAGGAGTTGGCTCGTGTGTGTGATATGACTCCTGATGGAGTGTACTACCACACGAAACGTCTTCGTGAAAAGGGCGTGTTGATTCGTGAAGGCGGACGTAAGGAAGGACATTGGGTCGTCGTTAAAAAGTCTTGACGAATCCACAGCCGGAGTATGAGGGATGAGATGAAATATACAATAACGGATATAACATTTTGATGGTTTAGTGCTAACGAGAGTCATCTCCGCAACTATGATGATAATAAACGAAAACATATAATAAACTATTTATAATTATGTCAGAAAGAAAACGTATTTATCTCTGCTTGGCTCACATGAGCGAAGCTGGTCTTGAACAGAAATACATTAAAGAGGCTTTCGATACTAATTGGGTTGTTCCCTTGGGACCAAACGTGAATGGATTTGAGAAAGACCTGGAGGAGTTCGTAAACTCCAACGATAACGCTAACCTTAACCTTAACAAGAGGGTGGTGGCGTTGAGCGCCGGTACAGCGGCGGTACATCTGGCTTTGATTGCTGCCGGAGTGAAAGCAGGGGATGAGGTCATAGTGCAATCTTTCACGTTCTGTGCTTCGTCACACCCCATCACTTACCTCGGAGCCACACCTGTCTTCGTGGATTCGGAGAAGGATTCGTGGAATATGGATCCTGAACTGATGGAAGAGGCTATCAAAGACCGCATCGCCAAGACGGGAAAGAAGCCTGCGGCTATCATCCCCGTGGCCCTCTACGGCATGCCGTACCAGATAGACCGCATCATGGAGATCGCCAACCGCTATGATATCCCCGTCATCGAGGATGCTGCCGAAGGCTTCGGCAGCCGCTGGAACGGTCAGGTGCTGGGTACCTTCGGCAAATACGGTGTGCTGTCGTTCAATGGCAACAAGATGATTACCACCTCTGGTGGTGGCGCTTTGATTACGGAGGATGAGGAGCACTGGCGCGAGATTATGATGTACGCCACGCAGTATCGTGAAAGCTATCCATACTACCAGCACGAGAAGATTGGATATAACTACCGTATGAGTAACATCTGTGCCGGTATTGGCCGTGGCCAGATGACGGTGGCGAACGACCATATTGTCCATCACAAGCATGTGCAGGCTCTCTATGAGGAGTTGCTGAAGGATGTACCGGGCATCAAGGTACACGGCAACCTCGACAGCCGCTACGACTCCAATTTCTGGCTCTGCACGATTACCCTTGACCCGAAAGTGAAAATTAAAGGGCAGGAGAACGCCTACAAGACCATTGTGACGGGTGCCGTGGGTGGCGCCGCCGGTGTCATCCATGCAGCAGAGAGTGCCCATACCGACTGCGAGCCCAACGACAACGTGGAGGCTCTGCGTGTGATTATGGATCAGGCACAGATTGAGGCCCGTCCGCTGTGGAAACCTATGCACAAGCAGCCGGTGTACTGTCGTACAATTGAAAATGGAAAATTGAAAATTGAAAAAATGCCATGCGGGACTATCTGTCAGATATCGGATACAAGCGTGGCATACGTGAACGGTGTGAGTGAGGCATTGTTCAAGATTGGTATGTGCCTGCCTGCAGGTCCTTATGTGACAGACGATGACGTCCAATACATTGTTCAATGTATTAAGGACGCTATCATCTGACCTTAACCTTAACGTTGACCTTAACTATGGCTATTGCTGGTTAAAATTTATGTGCTCCGTATTAAAAGGTCGGATTCCAACTGGAATCCGGCCTTTTTTAGTTAGTTTGTTTAGATTACTATGACATGTTGTCTGCTGGATGCGCCCGTTGCAGTTATATGGCGTTGAAGAGTTTGAACTTCTTGATGAATCTCAGCGAGAAACAGGCGGTGATGAAGTAGAAGCCGGCCTGGAACCAGAGGGTGATATATTCGGTGCGCACATCCGCCAGCGAGGCACCCATGGAGGAAATCTTGATGAAGCCTTGCACGCCTGGAGTGGAGGGGAAGATCTGCGAGAATAGGTACCAGAAACGAGGCATATTGCTCTGTGGCCACACCATGCCTGTGAAGAAGAAGAGGATGAGACTGAAGAAAGCAAAACAGAGCATGGGAGAAATCTTGTGTCGGACGAAGATGTTGCCCACGGTCATACCGAAGAAGATGACAGCGAGGAGGAATGGCAGCAGGAAAATCATTATCTGATAGAGGTTTCCCAACTGCGGCAGGTGGAATATCCGCGGTATGAACCACAGCGTCAAGATACAGATGGGGGTGTAGATGAGCAGGTAGCACAGCGCGCGTCCGATGGTCACTCGGTGTGTGCAACGGGTGCGCAGACGTGCGGGGATGACCATCAGAGAGTGACGGTTCTCACGGGCATCGCCACAGAGGAGGCAGATTCCGAGGAAAAGCGTCTGATGGATGACGAGGACGACGAGAGCAGGGAGGAGGAAGGAACCATAGCCACCTGAGGGGTTGAAAGCTGTGATTTCTTCATAGACGACGGGCTGCACTTGCTCTTGGGCTTGCTGGCCGGTGAGGCCGTCGGCAGCATGGCGGTCAAGCTGGATGGTGTGCATCTCGTCGATTAGTACAGCGTTGGAGCCAAGCAGTGCGGCCTTATAATAATAGAATGAACTCATATCGGCGAATACCGCCACATGGGCAGTACGTTTCGCCATAAGGTCTGTAGAGAAATCTTTCGGAAAGAAAAATATAGCATGTACGTTGCCGTCTTTCAATAGTCTTTCAGCTTCAGTCATCGTAGCACACTTGTATTCGACGGTGATTTCTGGGGTGGCATCCATTTTGTGGATAAAACGGCGGCTCTCGTCGCAGCGGGCTTGGTCAACGACGGCAACGGGGAGTGAGGTGACATTCTCCTTTTCATACATGAAACAGAAGATGACAGGGTAGAGTAGGGGAGCAATGAAGAAAATGAGCATCACGGTGCTGTCTTTGAAAACACGTCGGATTTCAGCTGTCAGCACTTCCCAGATGTCGTTGAGTATGATCCTTATCTTCTTCATTCTAGGTAACGTTTAACGTTTAAAGTTTAATGTTTAAAGATTTTTGTTCATTCTTTTTTTTTATGCGGTTTTCTTTTCAATCTGTCGGTGGAGGACCATGGCTCCCAAGAGGAGCAGAAGTCCAAAGGCTAGCAGTGCGCAGAAGTGAGGCCAGGCCTGGTGGAGGTTATTGCCGAACATGGCTATGTCGCGGTAGTTAAGGTAGTAGTGGCGTATGGGATATAACCAGGTGAAGCTCTGGAAGAAACCTGGCATGCTCTCAATGGGGAATGAAAATCCGCTGAGAGAGAACGACATGGCGCTGTACAATGTGCAGACGCTCATGGCCAATGAAGGTTCATTGATACAACTTGCTATAAATATTCCGGCGCATTGCGAGGCGAAGATGAGCAGCACAGTGTTCAACACCATCAGTCCCCAGCTCCCATACATGGGGAACTCCATGAAGCCGAACATGATAAGGTTTGCTGTCAGGGTGAGCAGCGAATACCAGAGGGTGTAGGGAAGCATTTTCCCCAGAAGGGCGTAAAGTGATACGTGTCTGGCTTTTTTCATCCAGTGCTTGATGGTACGTTCTTTCCGTTCGCACGAAATGGCATACCCGGTGTGCATGAGGGCGATAAAGGCCATGATGGCAGGAATGAGTGTCGTCATGAGGTAGACACCGTAGTTGATCCAAGGGTTGCTTATGTTGCGAGTCTCGAAGGCTACAGGCTGGATGAGCCCCATGATTTCGTTCTCCCGAAAGCCCTTCTTGCGCAGTATCTCGCGTTGTACTGCTCCCGAGGCAAGCATTCCCATGGTGGCTAGCTGTTTGTAGCATAAGGTTCCGGCCAGCAGATAGGCGGAGTTGTTGTAGAGAACGAATTTGGGGGCCTTGAACTGCAGCACTTCGTTATAGGTGCCCTTGGGAATCTCGTAAAAGGCAAAGATTTCGCCCCGTTGCATCGCACGGCGAGCTTCCAAATGGTTGTTAAAAACTTCCCTGACCTGAACTCCGGGAGTGGCGTCTAGCTCGTGGCAGATGCGTCGCGAGAGGTAGCTTCTGTCCATGTCCACCACACCCACCGGCAGCCGTTGTGGCTGCCCTTCGTTGGTCATGGTGGCGAAAAAGACGAAAGAGAAAATAGCTCCGATAGTAAGAATCACCAGGTAGCGTGGCCTGGCTATCAGTCGTCGCACTTCTCGTAGGAAGACCCTATATATTGGATTGCTAATCAATGTTAAGGTTAACCGTTATTAGTTTTCAAGTATCGCAGTCATTCCAGGTCTTAGTCCTTCAATCTTCTGTGTCGGCACAACCTTCACGTCGAAGCTCTTCACGTCATACTGGCCATTGGTCTTGGTGGCGCGCCAGGTGGCATAGGAGGCCATGGCTTGTACACGTCGTACCTCTCCTTCGTAATAATTGTCCTCGCTCAAGGCGGGGATTTTTATTTTCACTTTGTCTCCAGGATTTATTCCTTTGATCAAGTCTTCTCTCACGGCGAAGAAGAACCAGCTGTCGTTCATGTCCAGAATCGACATCACGGGGCTTCCGGTGCCGATGAGGTCACCCAGCTTGACGAAGATTTCCACCACCTCGCCGTCACTTGGGGCTATCAGGTAGCTGTCGTCCAGGTAACTCTGCACCTCCGCCACAGCACCTCCAGCTTGGTTCACCAATGCGGCAGCTGCTGCTATGTCTTCTTGTTGCGCTCCTTCTTGAGCCATGAGATATTGCTGCTCGGCAGCGGCACAGTCGGCTTGTGCCACCTTGTATTTTGCATCCACCTCGTCAAACTGTTGTGCACTGACGACCCCTTTGTCGTAGAGACCTTTCACACGCTCGTAGCTTTTGCGGTATACCTCTTCAGCTGCTTTCGCTTTTTGCCACACTTGGTAAGCCATCTGCTTCTGTTGGTCGCGGGCTCCTCCTTTGGCTTTGCGGCTCTGTGCATTGGCGGCGCTTTTCACTGCTGTGGCCTGCTGCATCTTTGCTGCCACTTGCTTCGAACTGATATGCGCCAGGGTATCTCCCTTCTTCACGTGGTCACCCTCTTTTACATAGATGGTGTCCACATGCCCCGGCACCATGTTGCTCACGCGGTATTCGCTTGCGTCGGCCTCGCCGGTCATCAGCTCCTTCTGCGGATGGATGGCGAAGAGTCCTACCAAGGCTACTATTCCCACTGCCGAGATAATCACCGCCAGTCCTCCAATCAACGATTTGCTGTTCTCTTTCATCTTCTAATAACTCTTATCTTTTAATTTTTAACTCTTATCTCTTATCTCTTATCTCTCACTCTCCCAACGCCTGTTTCAGATAGAGTTTGCTCATCTCTATTTCTATTTCGGCGTCTATCACCTCGCTTTTGGCCTGTAGCCAAGCTGTCTGCGCCGCCATCAGGTCGCTGCTGCTGGCCATTCCAGCCTTGAAACTTTCGTCTGCCAGCTTCAGGTTCTCCTCTGCATTTTCAAGATTGCTTTCCGACTGAGCCAACTTTTTGTAGGCCAGCTCCAGTTCATATCGCACTTTGTTCACCTGCAGCTCTATCATCTCTTTGGCCTCTTCCATCTGGTACTGCACCTCCATTTTCTTGTGTTTGGCGGCCTTCAGGGCATAGATACCGCCCGGGTGCAGGATGGGAATGTTCACCACCACTCCGGCGGTGAAGGTGCCACCGAACTCATTCTGGAAGCCGTTGAAGAGATTGGGGTTCGACGCCAGATAGCCTCCTGTCACCATAACGTTGGGGAGCAACGTGCTGCGAGCCATCACCACGGCATTCTCCGCTATGCTGTCACTGATTCTCAGCATCTTCATTTCCTTGCGGTTTGACCAGACCGTATCCATGTTCAATGTCGGATTCGTCAGGCTGGTCTGACTGCTGGGAATTGTTTCCACATCGAAATCGCTGTCCAATGGCATGCCGCATCTTTGTGCCAGCAGCATTTTGGATAGCAACAGGCCGTTGGTGGCTTTGGTTAGGCTCATCTGGGCCTCGTTGAGTTTCACCTTCACCTTCGTCAGGTCGCCCTTCGTTGCCATTTCGGCTTTCGCCAACTCCTCCACATGACTGTTCAGCGTGTCAAGTAGTGCTGCATACTGCTCGGCCAGTTCTTTCTTGTGTTTTACGCTCACCACTTGCCAGTAAGCCTCGTTCACGCCGATCAACATCTCCTCTTTCTTCTTGTCGTATTCTATCCCGCTGAGCTCCGCCAGCAAGCTGGCAGTCTTATACATGGCGCGGAGTTTTCCGCCCATATAGATGGGTTGTGTCACCGTCACTGTGCCAGCCATTACATTGCGCGTGTCCGTCTCCAGGGCATCGACAATTCGGTGTCCTACATTGTTTATATTATTGGAAAGAGTCGAGCTGCTTAAAAGATTGATAAGACCGTTGGCAATGGCATCCCCGATAATGGGTAGGCCCCCAAATTCCTGCTGGATTGTGGTGGCAAGGTCTGCCTGCACCACACCGCTCAGGTTGTTCAGCCGGTCTCTCTGCTCCTCGCTTATCAGGTTTGTGCTCTTCTCCATCCAGTTGTACACCCCGTTGGCACTCACCTTCGGCAGCATCTGCCACAATGCCACCTTCTTCAGTGCTTCGCTCTCGGCTTTTTTCTCCTCCGACATCTTCAGACCCTTGTTTGCCTCCAGCGCTCGGCGGTGACACTCCTCCAGCGTCAGCACCTCCTGACTCCAGACCGATACACTTTGTCCAAGAAAAATGAACAACAGTGTGAGTGTGATTGTCTTATTTCTCATTTTATGCTCTTCGTTTCCTTTTTTCGGGGTGCAAAAGTACGAAAAAAACAATGCACTAATATATAATTAAAGTTAAAAATATATAATTAAAGTTAAAAAACTCTACTACAGGTATGTGTTATCGTCCACCCCCTTGAACATCTTCTTTTTTATGTTCTGCGAGCGCATCCTTTTTTCTCCCCCCTCTCTGTCCGACGCCCTTGGGCACAGCCTCCTCGACCGTCCGGCCACGGGCCACACCGCCTCCCGCAAGCTCCTGGTACAGTAGCTCGGATGGGAGATGAAATAAATTTTTCGGAACGTACAATATTTTATATATTTGTACGTTCCTTTTATAATTTAATCCTAAAAAAAACTCAAACACCATGAAGAGCATAGCTATACTGACGGGCGGCGGTCCCGCTCCTGGAATGAATACTGTCGTGGCCTCTGTGGCCAAAACCTTCCTCCGCGACGGCTTCCGCGTTATAGGCCTTCACGGCGGCTATAGCGCCCTGTTCACCGACAAGCCCCGTATGCAAGACCTCGACTTCCTCACCGCCGATGAAATATTCAACAAAGGCGGCAGCATCCTCAAGATGTCGCGCTTTAAACCCACCCCCGAAGACTTCGAGCAGCGCTTCAACCTCAAGCTCTTCACCGACAACGAGATAAAACTCCTCGTCACTGTGGGTGGCGACGACACCGCCTCGACGGCCAACCGCATCGCCAAGTTCCTGGCCGACAAGCACTATCCTATCGCCAACATCCACGTCCCCAAGACCATCGACAACGACCTCCCGCTGCCAAACTCCAGCCCCACCTTCGGCTACAACAGCGCCAAGGCTCAGGGGTGTGTCCTCGCCACTGCCGTCATGGAAGACGCTCGCACCTCCGAGAACTGGTTCGTCGTCTCCGCCATGGGCCGCTCTGCAGGACATCTGGCCCTCGGTATTGCTGGCGCTTGCCATTATCCCATGGTCATCATCCCTGAATTCTTCAACAAAGCTGAGATCACCATCGATAAAATCATCAACATGGTCATCTCCTGCATCGTCAAGCGTAAACTCATGGGCATCAATTATGGTGCCGCCATGATATCCGAAGGTGTCTTCCACTCCCTCAGCGATGACGAAATCAAGAACTCCGGCATCCACTTCAGCTATGACGAACATGGACACCCTGAACTTGGCAAAGTGTCCAAGGCTCACATTTTCAACGACCTCCTCGAACGCAAGGCCAAGGAAATCGGTCTCAAGGTTAAAACTCGTCCCGTAGAGATCGGCTACGAAATACGCTGCCATACCCCCATCGCCTTTGACCTTACCTACTGCTCGCTGATGGGCATGGGCGTCCATACACTCTTCAACCAGGGATGCACTGGATGCATGGTCTATGTCGACCAGCAAGGCAACGTCAGCCCGCTCTACCTCAAGGACCTTCAAGATCCAGAGACAGGAAAGATCCCTCCGCGCCTCGTCAATGTCAACAGCAACAAAGTGATGTCCTATGTCAATGACATTATGGACTACATCACCCCCGCCGACTATGAGGCCGCGAAGAAATACCTGCCCAACCCAGAAGACTATGACTTCAAGAAAATTCTTAATTGGTAGCATTGTACTGCTGCTGGCGGCAATGCCGCCAGCAGCGGCACAAACCAAAAAACAACTCGAGGACGACAAGGCCAAGGTCGAGCGCGAAATAAAAAAACTCAACAGCGACCTTGAAAAAGCCAGGAAAAACAGCCGTTCCGGGCAGCAACAGCTTCGCATCCTTGAAAACAAAATAGGTGAGCGCACACGTCTCATCAACAACCTTGACGGACAAGTAAACCTCCTCAACATACGTATGGCGGAAACAGAGGACAGCATCCGCTACATGCAGACACAGATCGACAGTCTTAAGCATGAATACGGTCGTGCCGTCAGACTCCTCTACAGGCAACGCGGCAACCTCGACCAGATGGCGCTCCTCCTCGACACCAAGGCCTATAACTCCGCCTACCTACGTATGAAACACTTCCACCACTACAGCCGCTATCGGCGCCGTCAGGCTGCTGCCATCCGTCAGAAAGAGAACGAACTCAACAACGTCACTCAGGAACTCCTCCTGCAGCAGCGCCAGCACACCACCCTCATCGAGCAGCAGCGCCAGCAACGCGAGGAACTGGCCCGCGAGCAGAAGCAACAGCAGCGCCAACTCAACGACAGTAAGCAGAAAGAGAAAAAGCTGCAGCAGCAAATAGCGCAGAAAGAGAAGCAGAAACGTCAGCTGCAACAGCAAATTCAACGCATCATCAACGAGGAAATAGAAAAAGCCCGCAAGAAAAAGAACTCCTCGGCCTCCAATGCAGGCACCTCCAGTGGCAAAGGCGCCAAAGTATCCGATGCCGACATAGCCCTCTCCAACGACTTTGCCTCCAATCGTGGCAAACTTCCATGGCCAGTGGCCTACACCAAGGTTGAGCGCCCCTTCGGTCGCTACACCCATCCCTCCGGTGGGCAGAATTTCAACAATGGCATTGACCTCCTCTGTAAACCCGGCACCGCCGTCAAATGCGTCTTCAACGGCACCGTCTCCTCCGTCTTTACTGGCCCCGACGGTACCAAGGGTATCATCGTGCGCCATGGAAACTATATGACTGTCTATGCTCACCTCGGCACTGTCACCGTCAGCAAAGGCACCAACGTGAAAACAGGACAGAACCTCGGAACGGTCTACTCCGACCCATCAGGCAACGCCGAATTCTCCTTCCAGCTTTGGAATGAGAAAAACGTCCAGGATCCGTCCAAATGGCTAAGGTGAATCGAAAAAAGAAAGGTCAAAATTGAGAGATAGCGTTTTTTTTATATCGGATGCACATCTGGGAAGCGGCGAAGACACCCTTGACCGTGAGCGTCAGCTCTGTCGTCTCCTTGACCAGATAATGCCACAGTGTAAAACACTCATTCTTCTCGGCGACATCTTCGACTTCTGGTTCACCTATCGCCACCTCGTCCCCCGGGGACACACACGCCTCCTTGGCAAACTGGCCGAGCTGGCCGACAGCGGCGTCGAGATTCACTTCTTCCTTGGCAACCACGACATGTGGGTCTTCGACTACCTCACCAAGGAATTCGGAGCCATCGTCCATGACGAACCGGAGGTGATGGAACTCTGTGGCAAACGTTGCCTCATAGGACATGGCGACGGCCTCGGCCACACCGACCGCTGGTTCGACTTCGTGCGCGTCTTCTTCCGCAGTCGCTTCTGCCAGAGATTGTTCAAGATGCTTCCCTCAAGCCTTACTTTCGCCGTCGCCCACCGCTGGAGCGACAGCAACAAGCGCAAGCATGCAAAAAAAGACATGCTCCACTACCTTGGCGACGACCGCGAAGGCATCGTCATCTACCTCAAACAGCGCCTCCAGAAAGAACGATTCGACTACTGCATTTTCGGCCACCGCCACACCCCACTGATCAAAGAGATGCCTGATCATCCGGACACCCTCTACCTCAACACAGGCGACTGGTTCCACAACCGCAACTACGCCGTCCTTGCACCTGACGGCACCCTCCAGCTCTGCGACTTCTTACAAGAAAAAAGCTGACGCCTCAAGGCGCCAGTTTTTTTTCAGAAACAATGTTTTATCACCTTACCAACACCTACCCATCACCCTACCAACTCCTACCATGGTAGGAGTTGGTAGGGCGTTGGTAAGGGGTTGGGAGGTTCATGGTACGGTATTCAACCTTTTTATTTAAAAAAATTTTGCCATGTCGCCCGACTTTCGTAACTTTGCAGTTGTATTGTGAAGAGAGAAGATTGTTTAATAACGGAAAAACAGGAAGATGGAAAATTTTGTTGTATCGGCAAGAAAGTACAGGCCCACGACCTTTGCCAGTGTTGTAGGGCAGGAGCATATCACAAGGACGTTGAAGAATGCGATTGCGACAGGTCAGCTGCCGCAGGCTTTCCTCTTCTGTGGTCCACGTGGTGTGGGTAAGACGACATGTGCACGTATTCTGGCAAAAACCATCAACTGCGAGCACCGGACGGCAGAGGGTGAGGCGTGCAATGAGTGCGAAAGCTGCCGCAGTTTTGACGACGGTGCGTCGATGAGCATTTTTGAACTGGATGCCGCCAGCAACAATTCAGTGGAGAATATGCGTGATCTGGTGAAGCAGGTATACATACCGCCTCAGATGGGCAAGTTCAAGGTCTATATCATCGACGAAGTCCATATGTTGAGTCAGGCGGCTTTCAATGCTTTCCTGAAGACCCTCGAGGAACCTCCCGCATACGCCAAATTCATCCTGGCGACGACAGAGAAGCACAAGATTATCCCGACTATCTTGAGCCGCTGTCAGGTGTTTGACTTCAAGCGTATTGAAAATGACGATATTGTGCGTCACTTGAAATATGTAGCCGACAGCGAAGGTGTGAAATACGAGGATGGTGCATTGGAAGTGGTCTCCCGCAAAGCTGAAGGTGGTTTGCGCGATGCTCTGTCGATCTTCGACCAACTGGTGAACTTCACAGGGGGCAACCTGACGTATGAAGGTGTGCTGGAGAATCTTAACGTACTTGATTCCGACTATTACTTTAAACTTGTCGACTTCCTTCGAGGAGGCGATATGAGTGGCGCATTGCTACTCTACCAAGAGGTGATAGGCAAAGGGTTCGGTGGTCAGCATTTCCTGACAGGATTATGTGAACACTTGAGAAATCTCTTGGTGAGTCTTGATGTGCAGACATTGAAGCTGATAGAAGGGGGTGATGTTTTGCGTCGGCGCTACGGTCAGCAGGCGCAGCAGTCGGGTCTCCCGGCACTGCTGGCTTGGCTGAATACGGCATCGGATTTCGAATACCGTTTTAAAGAGGCCAACAACAAAAACCTCTTTGTCGAGGTGTGCCTGATGAAAATGGCTACGGCCATGCAGCCGGCAGCACAAGGATAGATTGCAAGAGGCCGCGAGGCAGGCACGGGAGGAACAGAGGTTCCTCAATCGAAAATCCAGAAACCTGCCGACGCAGTGAGTGCGTCGGCGGAGCATGTGTCCACGGAGAAAACCCCTGTGGAGGAGAATACCCCGGTCCCACCGAGACCTGCGGTGAAGACTGGAGCTCCAGTGCTGGGGGGAATCTCCATCAAGGTGACACAGGAACAGGTGGAACCTGTGACGCATATAGAGGCGGAGGTGAAGCCTTTGACGGAAGAAGACCTAGCTGCTTACTGGAAAGAGGCAGGTGAGAAGTTGGGGTTGCAGGAGCTGCTGGCGGAGGGTATTCCGCATTTGGGCGAGAAAGCGGGCTGTTTCGAAGTCGACGCACAGACGGTGACATTCCACGAGGAGTTCAAGCCGCACAAAATCGACGTGATGGAGTTCCTGCGTGGGAAGACGGGCATGAAGTTGTTGAACTGCAAAGTGAATCAGCGTTTTGTCAGCAAGGAGGAGGTTCTGTATTCGCCCGACGACAAGTATGCCGCCATGGTGGAGTCGAACCCTCATTTGGCGGAATTGAGGAAGATGTTCCCGATGATAGACTATTGACAGTTAAGAGAGAAAAGATGGTTATTCCTTTCTATAAATTCGACGGTGCAGGAAATGACTTTGTGGTTGTGGACAACCGCATGGGTGAGTATGTACTGGATGAGCAAGAGATAGCCCGCATCTGCCACCGGCGATTCGGTGTGGGAGCCGACGGACTGATGACGCTTGAGAATGACGGATCGGCTGTCCAGACGTATGATTTCGTGATGAAGTATTACAACTCCGACGGTCGACTGGGATCGATGTGCGGCAACGGCGGCCGTTGTATCGCTGCGTTCGCCCATATTCTCGGAATGGGTAATAATCTGCATTTTAAAGGATATGATGGCCCTCACGATGCGGAAATAGTGATGTGGGATGAGAAACAAAAATTAGGAATAGTCAAGCTGGGCATGCGGAATGTTGCGACAGGCGAGATCCGACGCTGTATGGACGGATGGTTTCTGGATACAGGATCTCCTCATTATGTGCAGAGAGTGAGTGACTTGAATCATTTTGACGTGGTAAGTGAAGGACGACGTATCAGAAATATCGCCGAAGAATTCCCCGAGGGCACCAATGTGGATTTTGTAGAGGACCTGCCTGACGGACGCCTTTTTGTGCGTACCTACGAACGTGGTGTGGAGGATGAGACCTGGGCTTGTGGAACCGGTGTGACGGCATGCTCCATAGTGACGGGAAACCATAGCATTGTGACGCGTGGCGGTGATTTCAAGGTAACCTTTGATGCCTCGGGAGAGAACTATGTGAATGTCAACCTTATTGGACCTGTTTCACTTAACTTCATTGGAGAATGGACTTGTTCAGCGCAATAGATACTGAGCCCATACGTAAACACATGGAACAATTGGCCGAGAAAATCGACCGACTGAACTATGAGTATTACATGAACGACCAGTCATTGGTGAGCGACGAGGAGTTTGATAGGATGCTGCGTGAACTTCAGGACTTGGAGCGACAATATCCCGAGCTGGCATCACCGTTGAGCCCCACCAAGCGTGTGGGGGGAGAGGTGAACAAGAGTTTTCATTCGGTGGAGCACCGTTTCCCGATGCTTTCACTGGGCAATACTTATTCGATAGAAGAGATAGAAGAGTTCGAAGCCCGGACGCGAAAGCTGCTTGACGGAGTACCGTTTTCCTATACTTGCGAGCTGAAATATGACGGTGTGGCTATAGGACTTACCTATCGCCACGGTTGCTTGGTACAAGCCGTGACACGGGGTAATGGCGCTGTGGGTGACGACATTACACTGAATGCAAAAACGATACCTACCATCCCGTTGAAGCTTCGGGGTGATTATCCCGACGACTTTGAGGCTCGCGGCGAGGTGGTTTACCCTTTTGAGGCTTTCGAGGCGATGAACAGACTACGCGAGGCTGATGGCGACGAACCCTTCGCCAATCCACGCAATGCAGCCAGCGGTAGCCTCAAGTTGCAGGACTCTGCCGAGTGTGCAAAACGTAAACTGATGTTCTGCATGTATTTTATGATGGCTCCCGACGGTGTGCCGCTGCCGGATACCCATTTCGGCCGTCTGGAATGGGCGCGTCAGATGGGTTTCAAGGTTCAGCCTTACATTAAAGAGTGCAGAGATATCGATGAGATAAAAGCTTTTATCGATCATTGGGACAAAGCTCGTTGGGAATTGCCTTTTGGCATTGACGGCATCGTCGTCAAGGTGAACCAGACCCCTCTCTGGGAGCGGCTGGGGCTGACGGCGAAATCGCCGCGCTGGGCTATCGCATACAAGTTCAAGGCCGAGCGTGTGAGTACCCCTTTGGAGAGCATCAGCTACCAGGTGGGACGCACAGGCGTGATTACGCCTGTGGCTAACCTGAAGCCCGTGTGGCTGGGTGGCACTACCGTAAAGCGGGCCACACTGGTGAATGCCGATTTTATCGCCAAGATGGATATCCATATCGGTGACCACCTCCTTATCGAGAAAGGTGGGGAGATTATTCCGAAAGTCGTCGGAGTCGACATGGAACAACGCAAAGAAGGCTCGATGCCTATACAATATATTGTTCAATGCCCTGAATGCGGTGCTGAGTTGGTGCGTGCCGAAGGCGAGGCGGGTCATTATTGTCCTAATGCCGACGGCTGTCATCCTCAGATTATCGGTCGTCTGGAGCATTTTGTAGGCCGCAAGGCAATGGATATCGAGAGCCTGGGTCCCGAACGTCTGGAATTGCTTTATGGAGCCGGCTTGGTGAAGAATGTGGCCGATATCTATGATTTGAAACGGGAGCAACTAATAGGTCTGGGGTCGGATTCGACGATACAGGAGAAGAGTGCCGACAATTTGTTGACCGCCATCGAGGCATCGAAGAAGGTGCCATTCGAACGTGTCGTTTTTGCGCTGGGCATCCGTTATGTTGGCGAGGTGGGAGCCAAGAAATTGGCACGTTATTTCAAGTCTATGGATGCTTTGATGTCTGCTTCGGAAGAGGAGCTGGCGCAGGTGGAGGATGTGGGCGAGGTGACTGCGAAGGCCGTGTATGAATGGTTCGTTAATCCTCTGCACCGGCAGATTGTAGAGCGGCTCAGGGAGGCTGGACTGCAGTTCTCCATGGCTCTCGGAAGCCATAGTTCCGAATTGGAGGGAATGACCTTCGTGGTGAGTGGTGTCTTTGAGCATTTTTCACGCGAGGAAATCAAAGCCGACATCGAGAACCACGGTGGCAAAGTGTCTGGTTCCATCAGTAGCAAGACCACCTACCTGTTGGCTGGAGAGAAGATGGGCCCCGAGAAGTTGAAGAAAGCGGAAAAACTGGGAGTGAGGATTATCGGCGAGGAGGAGTATGAGAATTTGTTAGCTCATTAATTGGAAGTTTTTTTTTATTTGTGGATGAAGAGTAAGGCCGGTATAGTGCTATTGTGTGTGGTGGCAGCTTCATGGATGCTGGCGAGAGGACAGAATAGTCATTGGGAAGTGGGTTTGAATGGCAGCTATGTGGCTCCTAATAACTTCAATATGATGGAATATGCCTGTGGGGCTGCGAGTGTTGACGTGACTTGGGTGAGTCGCCAGACGGGCAATGAATACTGGCAATTGTACAAACACTATCCGTCCTTTGGCTTTCGTGGTTCGTTTGCTTTTATCCCCGAGGCTTTGTATGGCCACCGTATTGGAGTGGTAGGCTTGCTGCGGGCTCCGATAGGGAAGTGGGTGGATTATAGTTTCGGAATGGGCTTGTCGACCTACACTAAAGCCCGCTGTTTCACCGGCGACCAGGAGAATATCTTCATCAGTTCGGCAGTGAGCTGTCTGATTGATGTGGGACTCAACTTCCGTATAGGAGACAATGTTTTGCTCAACGCTTCGTTTCTCCATTCCAGCAATGGGATGCTCTATAAACCCAACAAGGGTGTGAACTTCCTCCAACTGGGGGTGGCGGCGAAACTTGGTAATGGATACGAGAAGGATCTTGACTGGGAACACTCGCGGACGCTTATCGACAGCGTTCCGCTGTTTCCCGAGAAGGAATGGAGCGTGGCTTTTTCTGGTGGTGCGGTGATGTCTCGTGACTCTCTGATGGACGGCTACTATCCCTGCTATGACCTTACATTCTATTTTCAGCGTTATTTGAACCCTCTCTTTGCGATAGGTGGTGCTGTGGATTTCTGGTTTACAGGAAGCGACTGGAACCTTATCCGCAGGGACCAGAGCAGCTATCGGATCCCCCTGTACTTGAGCGGCATGGGTATGATGGAGTTTTTCTGGGGCCCTTTGAGCCTCAAGGCGGGGGTGGGTCTCACCGTCATAGCGTCGAACCAGCAGACACTCCCTGTCTATGAGCGGGTGGGTGCCTACTACAACTTTGGGCGCAACTATATGGGCGTAGCCCTTAACGCCCATGGGGGGCGCATCGAATTTATCGAATGGACCTACGGTCGCCGTTTTTGAGTTCAATTCTCAACCTTCGGCCTGTTTGATGATTTCCTCGATGACCTGTGCTTTCCAGGGAGTGGAGAGGTCGTATATTTCGTCGATGGGGCGCGCGAGGGTGTCTATCAGGAGGTGCGTGTTGTCCTGATGCTCCATGTTCTCCAGTTCTGTGGCCACCTGGCTCCAGTCGTGCTGGGAGTAGAGTAGGGGGGCGAAGTTGTTGAGGTCGAAGTTGCGGAGGGTCATGTTGTCGATCCCGTCGGTCTGGATGCGGGAGTGGGCTCGGGCGAGTTTGATTTCTCCCACTTCCTGGAGTACCTGCTGGTATTTTTCGTAGAGCACATATTCGTTCAGCAGGAATGCGACGAGGGCGTTGCTGAGGGTGTCCCACAGGGAGCGTGGCAAGGGGCGGGCGACGAAACGGCCCAGCATGAAGCTGCCGGCGGTGAGTCCCGAGATGTTGCGTTGGCGACACTGGCGGTAGGCTCGTTGCAAGAGGTCGGTCTTGTTGGCGGTCTGGAGCATGTAGAAGAGGCGGCTCTGGTCGTTGTGGTCGCCCATGCGGCTCTGGAGCACCTGCGAGACGTATTCGTCGGGGTGTCCTTCGTACCAGTTGTTGACAATGCTGGAAGCAATCTTGGGCTTGTTCTGGAGGTTGCAGCGGATCAGCCGGGCGAGCTTGTGGATGTCTGTGATGTAGGCTGCTTCCTGGGAGGTGACGATGTTCTGGTATTCCTGATACGCTTCCTTCATGAGGTCGAAGAAGCGGCGTTCGTCGTCGCTCAGTTCCACCTTCCCCCCTTCGATGTACTTGGTGAACCGGGCGGGTTTGAATGCCGCCTGGCCCTTGTAGAGGCTCTGGCGCTTGGAGCTCACGGTGATCATCTCGCCTTCATGGATGGCCAGTCCGTCGGCGTTCACGATGGAGAGGCCGTCGATGGTTATTCCGTACGAGTGGAGGTCCATGAAGGCCGGAATGCCGTAGCCGCGGCAGGCGGTGACCACATGGATCGCGGCGGGCATCATGGAGAGGATAGCATCCACCTCGTTGAGGGTGATGGTGTCCTGGGGGACGAAATGTTCCTGGCACAGGCATACATTCTCTCCGTGGCTTTTGTATTCGCGCGCTTTGGCCACCGAGAAGCAGAGCCGGGCGGAAATGGCGGTTCGCGGGAGCACGCTCAGTCCGTGCCCGAAGAACTGCAGGTGGGAGATGGAGTGGTCGTCGATGGATGCGGAGACTATCTGACGGAGGTGGTAGGGCTTGATCAGGTCGGTGACATTGGCGTCGGTTATGATGCCGCTGTTGCGCATATTGATGGCGGAGATCAGGGCGGCGCGGCCGGTCATCTCCGAGGCGTTCAGCTGGAGCACGGAGAAGAGGCTGAGCTTGTGGGGACGGGTCTCCACGGCGAACTCGATGGTGACAGGGGTCTTGTAGCGGCTCTCCAACTTCTTCAGAAGAGGGTCGAAGTGGTACACGGCGGGAAACTGGTTGCGGATCTCATGGCGGTCGGAGTAGGCCAGGTCCTCCGTCGTGACGTCGCCCGTCATGATCTCCTCGCCGAAGATGTTCCGGTAGCTCTCCACCTGTTTCCCTTCGCCCGTGCGCGAGTGGCGGCTGTAGAGCACACCGGGATAGCTCTCGTTGTTCCCGATGGTCCACACCATGCGTTGCAGTATGAGGCTCGGGAAGGCCTGCTTCCCCTGCATGAAGGTGAGGATAAGGTCGGAATTGTCTTCGTAGAACTGGCGGACGAACAGAATCAGCCGATAGGCCTGATAGTGGGCATCGGTGATCAGTCGGAGACCGTCGGGAGTGGCTGTGATCTTCGTCTCGAGTTCCTTGATGCGCAGCCCTTGGTGGGAAACGCTCAGCTCGATGTCTGACTCCTCATAGCTATGATTCAGCTCCAGCATCTCGCAGAGCGTATGGAGGGTGCTCAGATAGACACGGTTGGCCATCGTGGGTTCGAATCCCGTCTTCAAGGCCTCGTAGGCCGTGCGGGTGACCCCCACGTTGAGCAGCGTGGGCATCAGGCCCGGGATATACTGCGGCATTGCGCAGCGGATAGCGAAAACCAGAGGGGTGTGGCTGTCTCCGAGGTGGCAGTTCGTCATCGTCTCCAGGTTCGTGATAGCCCTTTCAAGCATCCCTACAAGATGCTCCGGATGCTGGAACGACTGCGCCGTGAGGATACAGAAATCCGGCACAGGGTAGCAGTTCCTCGTCAGGTCCAGCAGCATGTGCCCCTTGTAGCTGATAGCCTCGTCCGTGAAGTCCGTCTCCGTAGTGAGGGTCGTGATCAGCTCCTCACAGTCGAACAAAGGGTTCTCTTCGACAAACCGGCAGCATTGCCGATGGAACTCCTCCCTGATCCTCTCGAGCGCTTCCCGTTCCTCCTCTGTCAGGCCGTTGTCCCTTTCTTCCAGCAGCAAGGCCAGGAAGCGCTTCTGCTCCTCGTCGCGCAGTTTCAGCAGGCAGTACATATCGTACCATCGGGGTGGGAATTCATACAGCCTGCTCTCCCCCTCCAGCCGGTAGATCACAGTCCCAGGCTTGTTCCCCTCCAGCTCGTTCTGCGGATCCTCGCTGTCGTGATTGAAAATCTCGCGTCCCTCCCGGGCGTAGAGGTTCACCATGTAATAGTTGGGATAGCTCGCCCGGATGCGAAAACTGTCGATAGTCATGGGCGCTGCCTCTTCTCCATCTCGTGGACAGCATCCACAAGCTCCTCCTGCGTCATCTTCGCGTACTTCAGCCTCCCCGCTATCTCCTTCGACATCGGATGTTCTGGATACTGCGAGACGAAATCCCTGTAGGCGGCAATCGCCTCCTCGCCATGCTCCCCCTCCTGGTCCAGAGCCTCCGCCTTCCTCAGCATGCAGTCCGCGCGGTAGTCGAAACCGGAAAACTCTATCGCACTGTCGTACAACGCAACCCCCTCTTCGAAATTGCCCCTGTTCACCTCGATGTCGGCCATCCGCATCATATAGATAGGTGTCAGACTGTCCTCCGGGAAATGGCTGACAAAACGGGTGTAAAGCTCCACCATCAGCGATGCCGTATCGTCCGAATACGTCGCCCAGCGCTCGCTGACCGTCTGCTCAATCCCGCTGATCCGCTCTATCAACGAATCCTTGTCAACCCTCACTTCGTCATTCTTGCTGCCGCAGGCGGCAAGCACCATTACACCAATCGTGCACAGAATCGTTCTTTTCATCTTGCAAAAACTTATTTCCTGACAGGCTTCATCTTGTACCTCGTGTGCACACGCCCCGCGCTGATATCGTTCAGGCGCCTCTTCAGCATCGTCCGGCGCAGCGGTGACAGCCGGTCCGTGAAAAACTTCCCGTCCAGATGGTCTATCTCGTGCTGCGCAATGCGGGCAAACAACCCGTCGACCTCCTCCTCTCTCTCCTTCCACTCCTCGTCCCACCAGTGCAGCACGATCCTCTCCGGACGCAGCACATCCTCATGCACATCCGGCACACTCAGGCACCCCTCGTTGAAAAACCTCTTCTCTCCCTTGAACTCCTTGATCTCTGGATTGATCAGCACATGCACCTCTGTCGGCTCCCCGTACGTCTCACTCTTCTCGTCGTAGGGTCGTACGCCGATAGTCACCAGGCGCAGCGAAAGATCCACCTGCGGGGCCGCCAGACCCACTCCGTCGGCATTGTACATCGTCTCGAACATATCCTCTACAAGCCCCTTCAGATTCGGATAATCCCTCGGAACAGCCTCTGCCACCCTGCGCAACGTCGGATGCCCAAACCCTATAATCGGTAGTATCATGATTTTATTTATTAATTATTATCTCTTATCTCTTAACTCTTAACTTCATATAGTCCTGCAGCATAATCGTCGCCGCAATCTGGTCTATCATCCCCTTCTCTCGACGCCTCTTCCTCCCCAGCCCGCTCTCGATCATCGTCCGGAACGCAATCTTCGAAGTGAAACGCTCGTCCACGCGCGCCACCTCCTTGTCCGGAAAAGCCCCCTTCAGCCTCTCCACGAAAGGCTCTATCAGCGCCGTCGACTCCGACGGACTGTTGTCCATACGCTTGGCCTCCCCTACAACAAAAACATCCACCTCCTCGCGCGCGCAATAATCCTTTATATAGCCCATCACCTTCGGCGTCTCCACCGTCGTCAGCGCTCTGGCTATAATACGCACGGGGTCGCTTACCGCCAACCCCGTGCGCACTTCCCCGTAGTCTATGGCCATTATTCTTCCCATAACTATAAACTCTCAACTCTCATCTCTCAACCATTTTTTTGTGGCCCCTCTCGGGTTCGAACCAAGGACCCGCTGATTATGAGTCAGCTGCTCTAACCAACTGAGCTAAGAGGCCAATTCTGGAGTTTCTGAGTCACCGAGTTTCAGAGTTGCTGAGTTTTAACCACTCAGTCACTTAGTCACTTGGCTACTTTGCCACTCTCGAATTCGGCTGCAAAAATACATATTTTTCCCGACATGGCAAAAAAATTTTTCATTTTTGTCTTCAGAGCATCTTCTGCAGCTGCTCCTCGAGTTCGGTTCCCATCTCTTTTGAGAAGCCTGTGTGTATATCCACAATCTTGCCGTCGCGGTCGAGGATAAAGAGGGTCGGGAAACCGTGAACATGATAGGTCTCGGTCAGTTTGTGGTCGGAGAAAAGCACCGTGTAGGTGATGCCGCGCTTGGCGAGGAAGGTGACCATCTCATCTTTCACAGGGTTGTCGTACGGGTCAATGCCAACAACCACGACGCCGCGGTCTTTGTACTTCTCGTGGAGGCTCTGCAAGATAGGTAATGCGGCGCAGCAGGGCGCGCAGCTTTTATAGAAAAAATCCACCAGCACCACCTTGCCCTTGAAGTCGGTGAGGCGCACGGTGTCTCCCGCCAGCGTGGGCAGCGACCAGTTGGGTGCCGGAGTCCCCTTGGACAGCGGCTCGGGAGCTTTGTGTGGGACATAGTCCCTCTGCACCATTTCGTCGGGGATGGACTTCAAGGTCAGCTTCGACTCATCAACCTTCGGGTCGAAAGAAACCAGCTTGAGTTCCTCGTATTGAGATACGGTGTCTGGCCCGTCAATGTTGTCGAAAGCTTCCGAGAACTGGATGGGCAGGTAGTTGCTCTTGTCAATCCAAATATTGATTTCGTAGCGGAGGCAGATAATGCCGAAATAGGGGTCTGGTTCACCGCTTTGCTTCACGAGGATGTCGACCAGATAGCAGGGCTTGTCGTTCAGATGGGTTTCCGAAAGCGAAATGAGATAGTCG
>JAEEGL013451071.1_pt1 | contig 38444 bp, 28 predicted proteins | sample 9134231 | NCBI WGS metagenome assembly JAEEGL01 (sample SAMN16246548, study PRJNA631951) | gut metagenome | biome: gut microbiome; feature: rumen; material: fiber-attached | host: Bos | place: Iran: Karaj | collected 2018-10
ATTGGGCTGCACCATCAGGGATTTCTGGGTAACGAGAGTGCGCTCGAGGTTGCCGCTCTTGAGGTCGTCGGTATAGGCAAGCCCTTTGACCTTCCAACGGGTAAGAAGTTCCGGAACGGTGAAGCGATAGGTGGCGGTACCAGTGCTATCGGTATGGAGGCCGGCGACGAAGAAAGCATAGGTGTTGAGGTTGGTACGTACCTGTACGGGCTGCTGCACAGCACCGCCGTCGCTATAACCTATTCCGCCTACTGCGGCAACAATGCTCTCCACAGAGTTACCCGGCATGCGCTGGATGTCCTCGCTGGAGAGTCGCTGTCCCGATTCTGGAGAACCAATCTCTATCATGGGCACCTTCTCATACACGATTTGAACTTCTTCGAGGGCTGTGGCTGTGGGATGAAGTTGGATATCAACCACCGTGAATCCTGTAGACAGCACTTTGACGCCTGTCCTCTTGTAGCTCTGATAGCCAACTGTGGCCATCTCGATGTCATAAGTTCCTTCTCTGAGAGGTTTGATGATGTAAACGCCATCGAAATCAGTGGTACCACCCGATACCTGTTTACCATTTTGCTTGACAATAACGTTGACGAAAGGAAGTTCTTCACCCGTCTTCTCGTCGGTGACGGTACCCTTGAGACATCCCGTAGCAAGAGAATCCACCTTGGCGTTGGAGACCATACCGTCTTCTCCTCGGGCAGTTGAAGATACTTCAACAACATGTGCTGATTTTCTCCAACGATACCCACCATAGGAGAAAATCCCCTGCTTTAGGATGAATCCAAGGGGTTCAGGACTGTAACCAATCTCCTTCTTGCTATCGGAAAAAGCATTGTAAGGGATACTACTGAATCCAAGAGTCAACCAATCCGAATAACCCCTACCGTGATTTCCACGCCATGGGTAAAGCGACCACGAACCATCAGAGTAGCCATAGGACGAAAGGGCGTCGTCGAACATAGTCATTATGAGCGTAGACAATGGATAATCTGTTTTGATGGTCCATTCTTCCTGCTCGCCGGGCTGCAGTTTGTCGCGGAAGGTGGCGATGTCGACTTTTAGTGCTTTGTGGGAGAAGGGAACATTGATACTCATACTCTTGTTACAAACAACACCTTTTTTTACGGCTGTCAGGCTTATCGAGAAGCCTCCTAGGAGAGAGGTGTCGACCGGAATGGAGAGTTGCTTGATGGTGGAGCCGGCAGGGAGCCAGCGGCTGTCGCATTCCACACCGTCGGGGCCCGTGAGGGTGTAGAAAATGTGCACATCGTCGAAAGCGGAAGCATAGCTGAGGCTGATACGGTCGCCCACCTCGCACGAGGTAGAAGAAAGATTGTACCAGAAGAGTTCATTAGTGGGCTGTGGCTGTACACGACGCTCATTGGGGAGGGTCAGCGTGGTGTAGGTGGTATCGGCGAGGTCATCAATGCTGACGACGATGCGATAGACTCCCGACTTCATCTTGCTTTCGGGCAGGGGAACCGTTTGAGAGAACGAGTTCCCATCGGCGGTATGGCTGACATTGTAGGTCCATTCGACCGCACGGTTATCGAAGTCAATTTCGTCGTAGGTATAGTAGAATCCGGGGAAATGTTCGTGGAACTCCTCGCGTGTAAGTGTATGGGTAGCTCCAGCAAAGTTATAATACAGAGGATGAGCCAATAGTGGTTTGCCAGCAGCCAAACGCTGCACAGTAACATTGACAGTGCCCTTGACCGGGTTATAGTTAAGATCGGAGAGACTATAGGAAATGGAGGCAAGACTCGAGGTATTGTCCTTGACACTCGAGAGAGAAAGTATACGGTTTTGGAAACCGATACGGAAATCTGTGGTAGCGTAATGAGTTTCACCATTAAGGTCGGTCACCTCGACCATAACCTCGAACTGGAAGTTGGGCTTAAGCGAGAGGTCAATAGCGCTGTCGGGCTCTGGAGTGAAAGTGATGTCGAAAGTGCCGTCGGCTGAGACTTGGATGGTGTCGGAAGCCACTTCCTTTATGCTAATGAGGGATCCGTATCTCCAATCGTAACAGTCTCGGTTAATCACGTACAACACACGGGCACCAGCCAGAGAGGCACCGTTATAGGCTCGGGCGATACCCCGAATGGTATAAGGCTTGCCAAATTGCGGAACCTGGTGTTCGAAATCCGAATCGTCGTCAAGAGAGACCATGAACTTGGGTTGCTTATATTCTTCGACACGGACACGAATGCTCGACCTTATACTTTTTTCGAGAACACCTGTGGGAATGAAACATTCCACTGTCCAACTTCCTCCCAATGCATCGGCGGGAATCACAAAGAAGGCGGAAGCAAGACCATGGTCGTCGGTGGTAAAACCAAGAGTATCTTTCTGTTTGTAGTTAGGATCACGGAATCTGAATTCACCCTTAATTTTCGGGAGCACCTCCCCGTCGATACCGTCGGCCCGATAACAGAGTGCGGCGAAATGAACGGTATCACCGGGTCGATAAATGGGGCGATCCGACATCAGATTAATGCTCGAATGCATCTCGCGGTTGGAAGAAGACCCGCGATAATGATAGACATCCTTTTTAAATACAATGCCTCCCCGCTTGATTTTCAAGGTAATGGAAGAAGGTTTGCCCTTATAGTCCACACGACCGGTGGCATCGGAGTAGGCACTGTCGATAAGGGTGGTATCGCTGCGGTTTTCTCTATAAAAATCCACACGCTGACCAATAATAGGAGTGCCGTTGTGGGCATCGAAGAGCTGAAAAACAGAACCATTTCTTGCTACCATCAAGTCGGTGGAGTGAATCTCGATATGGGCGCTCTGGTTGTCCATTTTGCCATCGGGAGAAGCCATGAGGAGATAGTGTCCCGTCGGAAGGGCCGGCATTTCGAAGTAGATGTTGTTCTCCCGATAGGTACCATCGTCAACCACATCGAGCTGCCATTGCTTTACTGGCTGGGGGAGTTTCTCAAAGAATTTTTTCGACCAATCGCCTTCGAATGGGTAGACAGCGAAACAGATACGTTTCAAATTCCTGTAGGTGAGGCCTTGGAGAGACGGCTGATCGGGATAAACTGTGGAGTTGTAACCAGACTGGAAATGGATACGGGCGGCACTTATCTCATTCTTGAGATTGATGCAAAGGGCTCCCCCATAGCTCTTGGGGGCCAGAGCAACAGCTGTATCGCAATAGTTGACGGCTTCGACATATCGCTGTACTGAATTAAGATAGTGAGCCATCTCGTAGTAGAAGGTCGTCAGCAAAGGGCTCTTGCTGCCACGATATTTGTTGATATACGTCTGGATGATTTTATCGTTGTAGGGCTGATTGTAGGCATCATGAATATCGTCCAACCACTCGAGGTCGAGACACATGCGGAGCTCTTCGGAGTCGTTGCTATGGAAATCCACCAGTTTCCGAAACAACTCAAAATATTCTTTCCCTGTAGAATGATACTGGTATCCATTTCCCAAGATACTACGCACAACGACATCATACACCGTCGGGGTGATATTGATGCTACCTTCTTTAATATCTTCGGCAAAATCATCATCGAAATCACAAAAGCGAAGAATGCGGTCGGAGGGAGTGCGCTTCAGTACCTCCTCGTCGAGGAGCGCGCTGTCGTACACCCCGAGGAAAGCGTAGCAAATAGAACGCTCTACGGCATCGAGGCGAGGCAGGATGGCACGATAACGGGCACGGGTACTGTCGTAGTAATCTTCCTGGTATTCGGCGGCTGCACGGCTCATATACCATGCGGCCGTCAACAGTTCGTTGCTGTTACGGGTCTTCTTATAGACCGATTCCGCTTCTGTGTAGGCACTCTTATAGGAGCCTTCGTACAATAGTTTCTCAATCTTCATCCAGTCGGTTTGTGCATGCAACATATTGCCCATCAAACCCATCAGGCCTAACAGCCCCACTACAAACAACTTCTTCATAATATCTTTATTAAAAGAAAACCCCTACGGGGAGTAGAGGCTTTCAATTCTTTATTCTTAATTCTTAATTCTTTCCGTCTTTTCCTGTGATAATCAACTCGACTTTCACGCTACTGAATCCACCACCTTTCTCATTGAGTGCGGCGGCGGCGGCACGTTTGATTTCGTTCTTGGTCATGCCGGCGGTGGAGATGCGGGTGGCATCGATGCCGTGTTTGATAAACCAGTTCTTCACACTCTTAGCACGGTCGAGCGAGAGCAGCATATCTGCTTCTACATTCACACCATAGCTCTGCACATAGCCCTTCACGAGGAAGTTCACCTCGGGATGATTGCGGAACATCGCCACATAATCCATCAGCACGGAGTCATAGTTGCCGATGAGGGTGGCCTCTCCGCTCTCGAAGTCGAGGTCATGGATGGGGAAGGTAGAACCGCGCTCGGTGCGCTCAAGGTCAAACTTCATAATGGTGTCACCGCGCTCCATCAGTGTGCGCGAATTGAACTCACGATAGACGGAGAAGTAGCCGTCGCGTTTGGCATACAGGAGGTAACTGTATCCAGGGATGAATTTGATGCGTCCACCGCGGAAGTGCTCATCATTGATGAGGGTGCGCTCGCCCCCCTGACCTCCACGCTCAAGAATCATCAAGTTGACATCGACATATTTGCGGCTCTTGCGGTCATAAAAGACCACGATGGGCTCATAAGCGTTAACATGAACCGAGACCTTGATGGTGTGTCCTTGTCCATTGACGGTGCGGTTGTCGAGCACGATGTAGTACTCTTCGCCGGCACGCACGGGGATGGACTTGATGAATTTTCCCGACTGTTTCTTGGTGAGCATCACATCGGTGGCGTCACAGAACATACCGATGGTGGGTTTTGCATCGGCTACAGGCTGATCCAGCGGAGGAAGGTCGTCGCCCAGCTTCGTGGTGGCAGCTCTACGCTCGTTTTTGCGGGCTTCGGCTTCGGCCTTTGCCTTCTCCTTGTCGCTCCGCATAACGGTCTTGAACATTTCGGCACTATCGATATTGGCCATATTGATGGCCACAGGAGACACCTTGTTGAGCATCACCTGGTTGGAGAAGTAGTTGCCGGTATTCTTATAGACGAGGAAATCGTAATCGTCCCACGGAGACTGCTGGTAGATAGCAATCTCAAGTTCTCCGTTGTAAGGAACGGTGAATTTATACCACACAGAGTTGTGCTCGCGCTCGAAAATATTGGGATGGGCCTTGTCGGCAACAATCTCCTGAATACGACCGGCACCATCGGGAGCGTTGGTGGGTCCATAGGGGACATCCATCTCAAGATTGATGGGGAAGAGGCAATCGTTGCTATTGGCAGGCAGTTCCACAAAAGCAGGCACTGCGGGTACCTCTGTTTTCTTTTTCTTCTTGTCAGTCTTCTCAGTCTTTGCCTTCGAAGATTTTTTCTTCTTCTTCGTCTGTGCCTGCACATCGACGGCACCGAAAACGAGGGCACAAGCGAGAAAAGCGACCAAAAAATGTTTCATTTTATGCATAAAAAAACACTATTTTTCTCGATGCAAAAGTAATAAAAAAAAATGTTACATAAAAATAAAAATCCTTAATTTTTTACAAACTACTGATAATTAACAACTAAAGTTTAAGGGTTAGGGGTTAAAGTTTAAGGAAAGTCAATGTTTTTTTGCCAGTTATGAAAGTTTTCGTACTTTTGCAGTACTAAAAAAGTGAAAGAAACCAAGAGTGAATCAAGAATTAAGAATTAAAAACTAAGAAATTAGGGGTCCCAATAAAAAAGAAACGTCAAACCTTAAACTTTAAACGCCATGAAACGCATCGCAATCTTAGTAGCACTGGCTCTCCTGAGCCTCGAAGTTTCCGCTAGGTCAATCCACTACTTCACCTACAGCCAAGCCGCCAGAACGGTCAGTTACCTCAACGCTCAGAACGAAATGATGATTTACTTCGGCTACGAGTATGAGCTGCCTACCTACGTGCTTATCAACGAGGTATGGATGGAGCGAGTCAACTCCTCCTACTACGAGCTCTGGGTCTACGGCTACGATGCCTACACCGGCGACGAAATCTATATGCCACTCGATTTGGAAGGCGTCTGGCTGTACAGCGCAGGACACATGTACAACGCAGCCCAATACCTGCGGTTCAGGGTCGATGTGCGCAGACATTCGCTAACCTGGTACATCCCACCCTATAGCCCCTACACCCGCGTGGTACACAGGCACGGATACAGTCGCACCTACCACTACGACATACACCGTCATGGTTGGATGCCCCCTGCCTACACCTACGGTCCCGGTATGCCTCCGCCTCCCCTGCCCTACTACTACATGCGTCACCCCAGCACTTCGGCCCCCATGCCCACTGGCACTTGGACCCCCGGCAGCAGCAAACCGACAATCAACACCGCCGAGATGACCCGAGACCACAACCCCTCTACGGGCACACAAGTGAGAAGTAGCCATACGAGCAGCAGCTCCTCCTCCACAAACCGCTCCGTCGGAGGCTCGCGCGGCGGCACCAGCACCGGAACCCCCGCCTCACGCAGCACCACTGAGACCCGAGGCACCACCACTCGCGGAACGTCCGAAACCCGTAGCACCAGCGAAACTCGCGGAACTACCGAAACTCGTGGAACATCCACCACTACCACCCGCAGCACCACCCCCACCCGCTCGACTGTAGAGACCCGCTCCTCCGAACGCGGCACCACAACCACCCCGACGACCCGCTCCTCTGAACGCAGCACTACCACCGCCCCCACCACTCCGACGTCCCGCAGCTCCTCAACAATGACCCGCAGCTCTGAGCGCAACGCCACAACCACTCCGACGTCCCGCAGCTCCTCAACAACGACCCGCAGCTCTGAGCGCAACGCCACAACCACTCCGACAACCCGTAGTTCCACGACATCTACCCGCAGCACTACTGGCACCCGCACTTCGGGTACCCGCGGCACCAGATAAAAACAAAAAAAGATGAAACCCTCTGAATTGCCACTGGCTCCCGACGGAAGCCTCTACCACATCAGACTCACGAGCAGCACCTTGGCCGACAAGGTGCTGCTTGTTGGTGACCCCGAAAGGGTCAATATGTTCAAAGAAATCTTCGACAACATAGAGTTCGAATCACAGAACCGCGAACTCCACGCGCTCACCGGCACCTATCACGGTAGCCGCATGACGGCCCTCTCCACCGGTATGGGTTGCGACAACATCGACATCGTTATGACGGAACTCGATGCTGCTGCAGACTCCAGACATCTGCAACTGGTTCGCATCGGCACTTCCGGTTCGCTGCAGGAGGAGATTGATTGCGGAAGCCATGTAGCTTCGCGCTACGCCATAGGTCTCGACGGTTTGATGAACTACTATCGCGAATGGGATTTTCCACTTCCTGAGATGGACCAACGCTTCATGGTACACATGGGCCTCAATCACCGTGTGGCCCTCCCCTACTGCGTCAAAGGCAGTGAGGTGCTATTAGACAAGATTGCCTCCGATATGCATCTCGGCATCACCGCCACCGCTCCCGGATTCTATGGTCCACAGGGACGCACCGTGCGCCTGCATCCCTCCATCGACAATCTCAACGAAAAACTGGCTTCGTTCTCCTACGACAACACTCTTGTGACCAACCTCGAGATGGAGACTTCGGCCATCTTCGGCTTCAGCCACCTCATGGGTCACGAAGCGCTTACAGTGTGCCTAATTATCGCCAACCGACCCAAAGGGACCTTTCTCAACGACTACCACCCCCAGATGCGCGAACTTGTCGGCACCGTGGTGGAAAGGCTGGCTTGATTATTTTAGATTAGGCCGCAGGAGTTTAATCTGCTCGTAAGCCTCGTTAATTCCCTTCATCTGCTCGGCTGCATTGCGTTGCATTTCTTCGCTCATGCCGGCCACACGGTCGGGATGGTACTTCATGGCCATCTTGCGGTAGGCTTTTTTCACCTCGTCGTCGGTAGCGTCTTTGGTGATGCCGAGAACCTTGTAGGGATCTTTCTGATTGCTTGATTGCCTGAATGCCTGATTGCCTGAGTAGCTGCCACCTACATGACGCTCATAGATAGAAATATAGTCGCTTTGCGAAATACCCAGATACTGGGCAATGAGGCGCAGCATATTGAGTTCTGTCTGGTCAAACGAGCCGTCGACACGCCCCAATCCGAAAAGGAAATCCACCATGTGGTAGCGCGTGTTATAGTCGGTGTTGACCTTGACTTGCACACACACCTGGTTGATGGGGATATCCTGCTGCACCATCTGCTGCAACACCTTGAGCATCTCTTTCCCGCGCTCTTCTCCGTAGTTTTGCAGAAGGAAGGCTTTCACATAGTTGAGTTCACTTTTCTTCACCTGCCCGTCGGCCTTCATTACGGCAGCAATAAGCACCATCAAAGCGGCGTTGATATCAGCTTGGGTACCGGTATTGCGATAAGGACCATGATGCGTGGAGCCATCACCGACAAATGTCGACGAGGTGTCGAACGAACTACCGAGAAAGAACCCTAGCAAAGCTCCGATGGGACCACCCACTGCCCATCCCAATCCTGCAAATATCCATTTAGCAAAGCCCATGTAACAGTATACGTTTTAAGGTTAAAGATTAAAGAAGTTGACGGTTATTTCTTGGGGATAAAGTAACTGTAGATGATAGATTGAATATCGGTGCGGACATTCATTCTGGCCAGCAGGTTGGGGGTTGCCGAAGGATGTACGCGGTTGGAGAGGAAGACAAAAACAAGGTCATATTCGGGGTCGACCCAGACCATAGTGCCCGTAAAACCCGTGTGACCAAAGGAGGACTGCGAGGCTTCGGGACAAACCTGTGCGCTACTGGAGGGATTGAAGAGTTGCTTGTCGAATCCCAAAGCGCGACGGTTATTCTGTTTGGCATAATGGCGACTAGTAAAGGTCTCAACGGTCTTCTGTTTCAAATAACGGTGACCCTTGTAGACACCTCCATCGAGCAACATCTGCATCAATGCCGAGACCTGGTCGGCGTTGGAGAAGAGTCCCGCATGACCACTCACGCCTCCCATTGCGAAAGCATTGGGATCGTGAACAGTAGCCTGGATAAGGCCTCGAATGCTATCCACCTCTGTGGGTGCAATAAGACGCGCATGCATGGGGCCCAACATTGCAATGGGGTTGAATACTGTATGGATGAGTCCCATCGGATGGTAGAAATGCTCTTCTACAAAACGGTCGAGGGTCTTACCACTCACCCTTCTTACCACATCGCTCAGCAGCATAAATCCCAAATCGCTGTAGACATAACCTTCTTTCTTAAGCAGCGGTGTAGCGGTCACAAGACTAAGGATTTCATCATAACCGGAGGTTTTCTGCCAGTAGGCGTCGAACGACTTCAGACGGGCACAATGACTCATGGCTTGCTTGATGGTGATGTGTTCTTTGTCGGTTCCTTTTAGATAAGGCAGGTACTTGCTCAAGCGGTCGTCGATATGCAGTTTCCCGATATCCACCAGTTTCATCACTGCCAACGTGGTGGCACAGACTTTAGTGACCGAAGCAAGGTCGTAGAGCGTCTGGCGGGTCACCGTATCAGCTTTCTTGTCGTAGGTCAGATGGCCATAAGTCTTGTCGAGTATTTTCCTCCCTTTATGGAGCACCACAATCTGACATCCCGGCATCGCCTTTGCGGCGATGGCGTTGTTCACCACCGAGTCGATGCGCTGGTCAAGATGGAGGTCCAGTTCTGCCACAATCTCGTCGCAGGCGGCACGACGATCGTCTCCTGGAACCTCGATTTTCTCTTTCAAATGCGGCAACACAAGGTCGTATTTGGCTTTGAGCACGCGACGGCAATGGTAGTCAATTTGTTTGCGAAGAACATCGTCTTTCTCGGCAGCCTCCTTGATGGTCTGTATCGACTGCGGTACATCGGGCGGCAGCAAGATGATATCGTTGCCGGCACGAACGGCTTCCAATTCGGCCTGACCACCACTGTAGGTGTTGGTGATGCCCTTCATGTCGATGCCGTCGGTGAATATCAGCCCGTCAAAGCCTAGGTTCTTCTTCAACAGATCGGTAATAATAACACGGCTGAGCGACGAAGGTCGGCTCTTATCAATCTCATTCACCTGCAGGTGCGCCACCATCACGCCTCCCACACCGGCTTTAATAAGCTGCTTAAAGGGGTAGGTGTCAATGCTGTCAATATACTCACGGGTGTGATTGATGACGGGCAGCTCGAGGTGGCTGTCTTTGTCGGTATCTCCGTGTCCCGGGAAATGTTTAGCTACAGCCATCACCCCTTGGCTCTGCTGACCGAGGGCGTACATGATGCCCAGTTGACTGACGCGCTCGCGGTCAATACCAAAGGAGCGGGTGCCAATCACAGGGTTTTTAGGATTGGAGTTGATATCAACCACCGGGGCGAAGTTGATATGAATACCCATCATGCGGCACTGACGACCAATCTCCGCACCCATGTAATATACGATACTGTCGGCATAGGGATCGAGCAATCCGAACTTGGCATTGCGCGGGAAACTATACATATCTTTTAGGCGCATCCCCAATCCCCATTCGCCGTCGATGCAGACGAGCAACGGCACCTTGGCATCGCGCTGGAAACGGCGTGTCATCGAGGCCTGCCTGTCGGCGGTACCGACAAAGAAACAGACTCCGCCCACCTTATAGTCGCTCATCGTCTTCGAGAACTCGGCAACCTGACTGTCGGTCATATCCAACGGTACACGCACCACCATCAGTTGCGCAATACGCTCCTCGAGCGAGAGGGTGTTCATCACAGAATCCACCCAACGGGAAGCCCCCTGGGCGGTAGCAGAATTGAAAATTGAAAATTGAAAGTTGAAAATTATGCTGACGCAAAAAATAGCTCGAAACAATCTCATAATCCTTAATTCTTAATTCTTAATTCTTTATCCAAGTACTCCACCTGCCGCCTTCTCGGATTCCCCTCGTAATTCAGTATCACGTAGTCGGCTCGTCGCATCATCTCCTCGGCGGGCAATTGGTTGTGTATGCGCGCCAGCAGAACATTGTCGCCAGCATGGTCGCGCTCCCTCAAGCGAGCCAGACGCTCGTCAAGCGAAAGATAGACACAGATGACCTTGTCCATATAACGCTCCAACCCGTAGTCATACAGGATGGCGCTTTCGAAGAGCACATAGGTTTTGTCGGCATGCTGCCTGCAGAAAGCATCGAAGTCGGCCATTACCCTCGGATGCACCAGCGCATTCAATTTCGCCAGTGCCTTCTTGTCGGAGAAGACTATCGAAGCAATACGCTTTTTGTCCACCTGTCCCCCTGCATCGAGTACTCCATCACCCAGCGCGTTACGCACTTCGGCGAGAAAAGAAACATCATTGTAATACGAGCCTCCCACTTTGTCCGCGACAAAAGCAGGAACTCCCAATCGCTCGAACTCCGCCACCACTGTGGTCTTCCCACATCCCATGCCGCCCGTGATGCCAATTCTCTTCATAGCACCTACTTGATCACCACATACTTCACCTCTTCAGGGGTAAGGCTGTGAATACGCACCCTTTGCGGGAAACGACTCAGACGCACCTTGAGAGAGTTGAGGTGCGAAGCCACATCGCGATAGTCGGCAACCGCAGAGAATTGCTCTGCCGTCACTTTCGCTATGTCGCGCTTCGGTACCCATACACGCAACGAAACCTTGTCGGGATAGAGGTTCAACCTCACCGCACTATCCTGTCCCGTCACCACAATGGGAATGGAATAAACGCGCTCCACATACTGCTCCACAGGCACCGTGAGGGTGACTTTGTCGGTAGAGGCATACACATCATGCCTGCTCCACGAGGTATCAAGCGTCAATCCGAAACGTCCACTTCGCATCAGTCCGTTGATGTTCATCTTTTTGACAGATACCTTCTCGATTTTCGACAGCACCTCCTCATCCCCATAGAGCGTCACTTCCTTGGGCGACACCGTGGGCTCGCCATAGAGGCCGTAGCCTTCGGCAAAAGAGATGTTCACATCGCTGATATCCACCCGGAGCACCTTGCTCTTGCGTTCCGACAGCACGATGCGGAGCGAGTCTTTCGCGCTGCCCACCTGACGCATGTCCATCTCCAAGAGCGCATTCGCCAGTTTATCGCCTAAGTCGTTCACCGACACAGCCCTACAGAGCAAGTAACCCTGTTCCCCTTGTCGGGAATAGCGTCGCACACTTTCTTCATTGATGTCGAGTTTCAGCGTCAGAGTCTTTCCTTTCAAGCTGTATACAAATGCCCTAAAACCCGAAGACTCCACCTGAAGGGTCACCATCGAGTCGGCCTCGACCACCGCAAAACGGCTTCGATCTATACCCGTCATCTCGACCTTCACCCGTATGGAAAACTCGCGGACTTCAGACATTGCCACAGCCGACCATACTAATGCTGTAAGCACCAATATAATCAAAAAGGTCAACGTACTATGACGCCGTCCACTCTTCATAACATAAACCAAGGCTATGTCAGCCTCTCTAAATATCTTTTATTTAGCCTCGGGAGCGGGCTGAATCATGCCCTTCTCGACGGTCATGATGACGCCGTTCGAAACCTCCACATCGACAGTATGAGTGTCCACCTCGTGAACCTTACCGTAGATACCGCCGGAGAAGACAACGCGGTCACCTTTCTGCAGACGCTCACGGAACAAACGCTCCTCTTTCTCTTTCTTGCGCTGCGGACGCATCATTAAAACCCACATCAGCACCAAAAGGCCGATCATCAAAATCATGGAACCAGATCCACCCATAATCTAAAAATTTAATTGTTGATTGTTATTTTTAACTATGAACTATTATCTCTTATCTATTCAGAATCCCACTTTCGCATGGATTCTCAATGTCTGGCGACCGGGCTGCGAATTGCTCACCACAGTGACCTCCTCGTAGGTCTCGCCGGCTTTACCCGAGCTGTTGAACGACACCGTCACATAGCCATCCTCACCAGGAGCAATGCGTCCCTGCGGATAGCTCGGCACCGTGCAGCCGCAACTGGCAGCACATCCGGTAATCACCAAGTCCTTCTTGCCGGTATTGCGGAAATGAAAACTATAACTCACCTGCTCGCCAGCCGAAAGGTTGCCAAAGTCATGCATCTCTTCATCAAAGGTAATCTGCGCACTGGCATCGGCATCGAAATTCTCTACTAAATCGCTGCCAATATCCTTTTTCACACCCTTATCCTCCTGCCCGCCGCAACCACACAACAGCAAACCTGCAAATAATATCGGAAACAAACTTTTCTTCATCACAACAATCTTTAAACGTTAAACTTTAAACGTTATTCCCCCACAATTCCTCTCCCGAACTTGTTAATCTTTCCCTTCGACCGCAATTCGAGAATCAACTTGTCAAGTATACCGTTGATGAACAGACGGCTACGTTCCGAACTGAACTCCTTCGAGAGCTCGATATACTCGTCCACCGTCACCCTCTCGGGAATCGTCGGACAACCCGTCAGCTCAGCCACCGCCATATTGATGAGCAACACATCCATCTTCGACACACGCTCGAACTCCCAACCCTGCAGGTGGCTCTTCACCAACTCTTCGCTCTCCTCTTTCGTGGCTATAGTGTTTTTCAACAACTCGCGAGCGAACTGCATATCAGCCTCGTCCTTATCTTCTCGCTTGTCGTACATCATCGGCCACACCGACGCCTCGTCGAAAGAGTCTTCCTCCAAGGTCTTCATCATCATGAAGTTGTACTGCGCTATCTGGTCGAAGTCGTCCTCCCAAAGAAGGCTTCTCTCCCCTACTACGGTTCGCAGCGACTCGCGGTTCATCAAGTAGCGGAACAGCAGGATGGCAAAGGATTTGTCAAACTCAAAGCCTTGTTCCTCCGAGTCCACATATTCCTTATACTCTTTCATCTTTCTGAACTCCATGAAAGCCTCGCGAATCAAGTCTTCGTGCGTCTCCCAGCAGCCACACCAACTCTCCATAGCCTTCTTCAGCTCGAAGTTGTCAGCCATCCGACGGATAAAGACGTTGTCAAGCAAACGCAAGCTCGGATTACGCTCTTCTTCGGTGGGACGGAATTTCTTCTTGCCCTCCTCCATCACCTCGCCGGCGACTTCTACAAAACGGGGCAGCAACGAGACCTGTAGCACACCCAACTCATTGAGCTTCTGGATGTGGTACTCGAAACTCTTCGCCACCTCGTCGACCTTCTTCTCTTCATATCTGCCGGCATAAATGGCCTGCAGCACCTTGCTTCTCAAAAAATGTCTACTAAGCATAAATCAAATTATTCCTATTCTACTTAACTCCTTAACTACTGTCTACTTAACTACTTAGACAACAATATTGATGATTTTCTTCGGTACAAAAATAACTTTCTTAGGCTCGCCCGTCAGCCATTTGGCGCTCTCGGGAGCAGCCTTCACAGCGGCAAGAACATCGGCCTGGTTGCAGTCAGCCGGCAGGTCGATGGTGAAACGCATCTTGCCGTTGAACTGCACGGGATATTTCACCGTATCTTCCACGAGGTACTGTGGGTCGCACACGGGCCACTGGGCGTCACAGACGCTGGTTTCGTGACCTAACTGATGCCACAACTCCTCGGCGATATGCGGGGCGAAGGGTACGATGAGCACCACCAGCGGCTCCAATACTTCGCGGCTGACACACTTCATCTCGGTGAGCTGGTTGGTGGCAATCATAAAGGTTGACACCGAGGTGTTGAGCGAGAAGCGCTCAATATCGTCGGTCACCTTCTTGATGGTCTGATGGAGCACTTTCAATGCTTGATTGTTTGATTGCTTGATTATTTGAGTATTTGCTGCGTCAGCACTCAAGCATTCAGGCATTGAAGCATTCAAGCAATTATCATATAGCTTCCAGAACTTCTTCAGGAACCTGTGCACACCCTCGATACCGTTGGTGTCCCAGGGTTTGGCCTGCTCCACAGGACCGAGGAACATCTCGTAGAGACGCAGCGTGTCGGCTCCGTAGCGAGCCACCAGATCGTCGGGGTTCTGCACATTGAACATGCTCTTACTCATCTTCTCGACCTCCCAACCACAGATATACTTACCCTCTTCGAGTTCGAAGCGTGCCTCTTTGAATTCGGGACGCCACTCACGGAAGCGTTCGACATCCAGCACGTCGTTGTCCACGATGTTGATGTCCACATGGATGGCGGTGACGTCGTTCATGTCCTTGATGAGGCCTTTCGAGATAAAGAGGTTGTTGTCGGCCTTCGAGCGATAGACGAAGTTCGAACGGCCCTGAATCATACCTTGGTTTATTAGTTTCTGGAAGGGCTCTTCCTTCACGGCCATTCCGAGGTCAAAGAGGAATTTGTTCCAGAAACGGGAGTAGATAAGGTGGCCGGAAGCATGCTCGGCGCCGCCAACATAGAAGTCCACATTCTGCCAGTAACCCACAGCCTCTTTCGAAAAGTAGGCGCTGTCGTTGTGGGGATCCATGTAGCGGAAATAATACCCACTCGAACCTGCAAAGCCGGGCATGGTGCTCAGCTCTAATGGGAAGACGGTCTTGTTGTCAATCTTGCTCTTCTCCACCACACAGCGATTCTGCTCGTCCCAAGCCCATTTCTGCGCATGACCCAGCGGGGGCTCACCGGTGGCGGTGGGTTTGAACTCGCTCACCTCGGGCAGCTCCAGTGGCAGGCACTCCTCAGGAATGGTGCAGGCAATGCCATTCTTGTAGTAGACGGGGAACGGCTCGCCCCAGTAGCGCTGGCGGCTGAAAATAGCATCACGCAGGCGGAAATTCACCGTGCGGTGACCGATACCCATTTCGTCAATGCGGTCGATGACAGCTTTCATTGCGTCTTTTACCTTCATGCCGGTGACAAAGCCGCTGTTGACAGAGTAGCCGGTCTTTGCATCCATGCTCTCCGTCCATGTTGCGGGGTCGCTGACGGCGTCTTTCTCGAGGGCCACCACCTGACGGATAGGCAGGTTGAAGTGGCGCGCGAAAGCGAAGTCGCGACTGTCGTGGGCGGGAACGGCCATGATGGCGCCGGTACCGTAGCCGGCAAGCACATATTCGGAAACCCAGATGGGGATTTTCTCGTTGGTGAGGGGATTGATGGCGTAGGCGCCGGTAAAGACGCCGCTCACCTTCTTCACCTCGGCCTGACGCTCGCGCTCCGAGCGATTCTTCGCCCAGGTGACATAAGCCTCCACTTCGGCCTTGTGCTCCGGAGTGGTGATTTGGTCGATAAGCTCGTGTTCGGGACACAGCACCATGAAGGTCACGCCGAAGATGGTATCGGGACGGGTGGTGAAGATTTCGAACGAATGTTCTTTGTTATCGGCCAGCGGGAACCAGACGGCGGCACCTTCCGAGCGGCCAATCCAGTTGCGCTGGATTTCCTTGAGGCTGTCGGTCCAATCCACCTGCTCCAAGCCGTCGACCAGACGCTGGGCGTAGGCGGTGATACGCAGGCTCCACTGACGCATCAGCTTGCGTTCCACGGGATAGCCGCCGCGGACGGAGAGGCCGTTGACCACCTCGTCGTTGGCCAGCACGGTGCCCAGCTCGGCGCACCAGTTCACGGGGATGTCAGCCAGATAAGCCAGGCGGTAGTTCATCAGCACCTGCTGCTGCTTGGCCTCGTCCCACGAGCTCCACTCGTCGGCGGTGAAGGTCAGCGGCTCGGTGCAGGCGGCATCGAGACCCTCGGTGCCCTGCTTGGCGAAGCGTTCCACAAGGCTGCTGATGGGCAGTGCCTTGTTGGCGTTGTTGTCATAATAGTGCTTGAAGAGCTGGATGAAGGTCCACTGCGTCCACTTGTAGTATTTGGGCTCGCAGGTGCGCACCTCGCGGCTCCAGTCGAAGCTGAAGCCTATCTTGTCCAGCTGCTCGCGGTAGCGATTGATATTCTGCTCGGTGGTGATGGCGGGATGCTGGCCCGTTTGAATGGCATACTGCTCGGCGGGGAGGCCGTAGGCGTCGTAGCCCATGGGATGCAGCACGTTGAAGCCCTGAAGACGTTTGTAGCGGGCGTAGATATCGCTGGCGATATAGCCCAGCGGATGACCCACATGCAGGCCTGCGCCCGACGGATAGGGGAACATATCCAGCACATAATAATGCGGCTTGGCGGAACCCGTCTCCACATGGTACACACCCTCCTTGCGCCACCATTCCTGCCACTTCTGCTCTATCTCATTGTAATTATAGTCCATATATTATTATATTTTATTTCTTAAATGTAAATTTTTCAACACATTAGCCTTCGGCCTTCTACCAAACAAAAATGCAAAGATACGAAAGTTGAGCGAAATGGCAAAATTTATTTTGACATTTCCGAGACCAAGTATCGCCGTGAGCATAGCGAATCAAAGATACAAAATCTGGGTGGAATGGCAAAATATTTTTTTGCCATTCCCCGAAAAGTGCGTATCTTTGCACCCGAAAAACTATAGAAACTATAGCTACTATAGCTACTATAGAACCTATAGCAACTAAATCCCACACCCAATGCCCCAAAACTCAACAAACACCAGCATCTTCCGCCAGGTACCCAAGTGGCAGGATCTGAGGTTCTACCAGAAGTCGGAGGTTCTCTACCAGATGACCTATGCCTTCTGCGAGCGTTTCCTCCCGCAATATGGCGACCGCACCGTCGACCAAATGGTGCAAGCGGCTCGCTCGGGGAAGCAGAATATCGTTGAGGGGCTGGAGGATGGGAAGACCTCTTCCGAGATGGAACTGAAGCTGCTCAATGTAGCCAGATCAAGCATTGGCGAATTGCGGCAAGACTACGAGGACTACCTGAAATCGAGGCATCTGCATCAATGGAAAAACGACGACGAACGCTTTCAACCCATGATGGTGTTCACCCAGAAGCACAACCTTCTCAAAGACTATGAACCTTACTTCCAGCAATGGACAGACGAAGAAATGGCAAATGTGGGAATGACGCTTTGCTTCCAGATAGACACAATGATGAACCGATATATGGGACATCTGGAGCACGACTTCGTCACACAAGGAGGCATCAAAGAGCGTATGCACAAAGCGCGTACCAGCTTTCGGAAGCAGCAGGACGACCGGCTGGCAGAGCTTGAGAAAAACCTTCCTTCGTTACAGCAGCAACTGACGCAAGCACAAGCAGAAGCCTCGCAATGGAAAACCAAATACGAGGACTTGAAGCAACGTGCCCTTGATGCCTATCAGCAACAGCAAAAGGAAATAGATTATCTCAAGGCATTGCTGAACAAGAAGAAATAACAGAATAATCACTAACCTTCTTCTCCTTCCTCCGCCTGTTTTTCCCCACGCGGAGGAAATTATTTTTGGTGGTTTGAAAAACATTTCGTATCTTTGCAGCGTGAATGTATATTAATCATTAACACAAAAGAACCTCCACATGTATCCCCATGATAATATTTTCAACATCTACTATGAGATTGGAAAACGGGTTCCTTTTCAAGTCAAACGATCTCCTATTGGATTAAACGGTTCCCGTGATGAGGAATATCGTTATAGCCAAGAAGGCATTACCTATATGGTGGAACGTGTCGTACCCAAAGGAAAATACGGATATGCTTTCGGTTATTTAATGAAAGATGGTATACGTGATGACAAATTACACATACAATATAACTACGGTAAGGCCAATGGCGCTATTCCCAATGCAGGTTGTGGCGAATGGTGTTTGATTGATATTCCACAAATGCCTAAAGAAGAGGTTGAGAAGCATCAAAACGCAAAAGACTTTTGTCACGATACTTATAAGAGGAATGGCGACCCTCACCCCACGTTGAAGATTGTAGAACTTGACGATGCACTGCCTTTTGGTAAGTACAAAGGGAAAACTTTGCGAGAAGTATTAGAAACCGATAAGTCATATATCGACTGGGTTATAACCAACGTGAAAGAATATCAACTAAAACTGTCATAACAATGAAGAAAAAATTATTACTTGGAATGATGGTGTTCGCTCTTGGATTTGGAGCTAACGCACAAACGGAGTCGGATAGTTTGCAGGTGATTATGGAAAAGCTCCAAAAACTGCAAGAAATGTTTGAGAACGATGATAGCCTAAAGGTCTTACAACAGGCTTTTAACGAAGCTCAAACCATCCATGAAATTTGTGGCATCCCGTTTGGCACAGAGTATCAAAAGGCAAAAGATATTTTGTATAACAAGTACGGGTATCCTGACTACAATCCAGACAGAACACATGTCGTGTATCAAAACAAGAAATATGCTGGGATTGATTTCGGCTCCATACATTTCTTGTTCCAATCAGACGGATACAATAGTTATATGAATGGTGCAGTATTCATTATTGAGGCCAATAATTTGGCAGAGGCAAAAAGAATACAAGAGCACCTACATAAGAAACTCGACGAAAAGTATGTCATGCTATCGGACACCGACGAGAATGGTTATCCTCTTTGGAAAGGAGGATTGTCTCCTGTTGATGAAATGACCTTCGGATTTATGATTGGCATAATGAAATATGACAGCAATCTTAGCCCCAAACACCCTTATTGCGTACGACTATTCTACGGTCCCTATAACTATGTCAAAGAGGAATTCTAAACTGAAAAAACAAATGCTCAGAATCAAAAGAACAATAACTTTGATCCATTTTTTCAATTAGAAAAAAACGCAATCTTTCTAATACAGAAAAAAATAATGAGATGTTCTGATTCGTATTCAGATGGTCTGTCGCTGTGTGATATCCTATTTGGACGGCAGAAAAGCGAAATGTTGGGTCGGACCAACGCCATATTGTCTGTCATCTCTTGCGCTGTTGTCCGTTCAAGACATGCTCAATATTGCATCAACAAGGCATTTTAACATTATTTTTTCGGCGCGATTAGGCCAAATCAGATTTTTTGTGTACCTTTGCATTTCCTCTCGGAAAAGAGAAAAGTTAATTTTTAACCTGTATCACGTTAATACAGAAGTAATTCTACAAACAAAAAACCATTATGATGGAAGAGACCAACAACCTGCAGAACAACGAAAACGTTCCCCAAGAGAACGTCGTTCTGCCTAACCCTGAAAATCAACCTGAAGTGAGTGAACCCACTCCTGCTCCTGAGGCCGTTGCAGAGCCCGAACCCACTCCCGCTCCCGAGCCCGAGGCTGTTGCTGAGCCTGAACCCGCTCCTGCCCCCGAGGCAGAGACGGAGGCCGCTCCCGAAGCGGAAGCCACTGAACCCGAGCCCGACTACACCACCCTCACCCGCGGAGAGTTGGTGGAGGCCATGAAGGCCCTCCTCGCCGAGAGCGATGTGCAGAAAATCCGCACCCGCGTGGCTAACCTCTGGAGCCGTTTCGGCGAGCTGAACCGCGAAGAACACGCCCGTGCCTTCGAGAAATTCATCGCCGACGGTGGCAACAAGGACGAGTACGAGCCCAAAGACGACGCCCTCGCCGACGAGATGCGCGGCCTGCATGACGAATACCGTCATCGTCGTCAACGCTATATGGAGGAACAGGAAGAGATGAAGAAACGCAACCTCGCCGCCAAGCAGGCCCTTATCGAGGAGATGCGCTCCCTTATCGACTCCGAAGAAGAACAGGTAAAGGTCTCTCTCGAGAAATTCAACGAGATACAAGAACGCTGGAAAGCCATCGGTGAAGTGCCACGCGAGCAAATGAACGACCTCTGGCAGAACTACCATTTCCAGATTGAACAATTCTTCAACAAACTAAAAATCAACCGCGAGCTGCGCGCTCTCGACCAGAAGCGCAACCTCGAGGAAAAAATAAAACTTTGCGAGGCCGCCGAAGAGCTCATTATGGAGACCTCAGTCACCAAGTCTTTCAAAGGACTGCAGGATCTCCGCGCCCGCTGGAAAGAAATAGGCCCCGTGCCCGTGGAGCAGAACGAAGAAATCTGGCAACGCTTCTGCAACGCCGCCAACCAGATTGACGAACGCCGCAAGGAATACTACGACCAACGAAAAGAAGAGCAGGAGAGCAACCTCCTGGCCAAACAGGCCCTCGTGGAGAAAGCTACCGAACTCACCGAGAAACAGCCCACCTCCACCAAAGAGTGGAACGACACCACCGCCGCCCTCGACGAGCTGCTGAAGGTGTGGAAGAGCATCGGCCCCGTGCCCCGCGAGGTGAACGAGGATATTTGGACCAAGTTCAAGGGCATGATCGACAAGCACTACAGCGAGAAGAAAGAATATTTCGGCACCATCCGCGACGAGCAGGAGACCAACTACCAGAAGAAGATCGACCTCTGCCTCAAAGCTGAAGCCATCGCCAAACGCGAAGACTGGAAGAACGCCACCAAAGAGCTTCTCGAGCTGCAAGAGGAATGGAAGAGCATCGGTGCCACCAGCCGTAAGGTGAGCGAGAAGGTGTGGCAGCGCTTTCGCAAAGCCTGCGACGAATTCTTCGCCAAGAAGGGCGAGTTCTTCAGCGAGCGCCGCGCTTCCGAGCACGAGAACCTGGCCGCCAAAGAAGCCATCATCGCCGAGCTCAAGGCTCACCAGTTCGGTGACAACCGCGAGGAGAACCTCGCCGCCATCAAGGACTTCCAGCGCCGCTGGGCCGAGGTGGGATTCGTCCCCATGGCCGACAAAGAGCGTCTCCACAAGGAGTTCCGCGGCGAGATCGACCGCATCTTCGAACAACTGAAGATTAGCGCACGCGAGGCCGAAGAGACCGCCTACCGTGAGCGCATCCGCAATGCCGGCGACAGCCGCAAGTTCGTCAACAACGAGAAGGCCGAGCTGCAGGAGAAAATCGAAAAACTGCGCAGCGATCTCGCCCTCTGGGAGAACAACCTCGGCTTCCTGGCCAACTCCAAGCAGGCCGACCTCCTGAAGCAGGAGTTCGAGAAGAAGATGCAGGGCGCCCGCCAGCAGATTGCACTCATGCAGGCCAAACTGCGCATCCTGAACGATGCCGAGAAGGCTGAAGCTGCTGAGAAGAGCGAGAATGCATAAAATCTGAATTATGGCTAACGCCACATTCGAATATCTTTTCCACAGCGGAAAAAACTCTAAAGCCGGCTACTACCTGAGAGCCGGCTTTAGAGATATTCTGCCCGATGCTTTCTTCCGGAAACGCCTGAAGAAAGAACTGGAAGAATGCCGCCGGCTCTACGACGAGGAGTATATCGCCTCACGCGTGAACCATTACTGTCAATTCGACGTGCAGCGCGACCTCGGCCCCGCAGCCGAAACCATCGGCAATCTCCACCGAACGCCTCACGGCAGCACCTACTACTACGACAGCCGCGAGACACTCCAGTGGTTCGACCCCTCGCTCCGCTGGAACCACCTTTTCGGCGATGTGCGCGACATCCCGCCCTACCCCACTGTGGTGAAGACCCGAAGCCTCGGGTGCGACAACAGCAACAGCGTGGTGCTGAAACTCGACAAATGCCGCCACTATGTCTTTCTGAAAGACAAGAAGGAGTTCTCGCAGAAGTCCGACCGCGCCATCTTCCGCGGCTACATCGGCCAGCGTCCCAACCGTGTGCTCTTCTGTAACACTTTCGCCGGCAATCCCCGCATCGACGGTGCCACCACCCTCTCGAACGGTAGCATCTTCGCTGGCGAGAAGATGGCTCCCTCGAGCGGCAACGCCGCCCCTCGCATCTCGCTCTACCAACACCTCGACTACCGTTTCATCATGGCCCTCGAAGGCAACGATGTGGCCTCGAACCTCCGCTGGATTATGTCGTCCAACTCGCTGGCTGTGATGCCGCGTCCCACCTGCGAGTCGTGGTTTATGGAGAGTCGGTTGGAGCCGGGTGTGCACTATGTGGAGGTGAAAGACGACTACAGTGACCTCGAAAGCCAGATGGATTACTACAGCAGCCATCCGCGTGAGGCCGAAGAGATGGCCCGCAACGCCAACCGCTATGTCGACCAGTTCCGCGACCTCCGCCGCGAACGTTACATCAGTCTCCTCGTGATGCAGAAATACTTTAAACTCACCAATTAAAGAAATGAAACCATGAAACGCTATAGCTGCAGTTCCCTCAAGAAACTATTGTCCTTTCACTCCCTTTCTCTCCTTTCCACTCCCTTTCTCTCCCTACTTTTCTTCTTCCTCCTTTCTTGTTCTCCTTCTGGCGACCCCATACACCTCAACCGCTTCGAGCAGTTGCTGTTCGACACTCCTTCGGGAGAACTGCGCAACGTCCTCATCCGCGACAGCGCCCTCTACAACACACCCTTGCTCAACTGCCAACCCGACGACCCCGAGTATATGGCCTACCTCCGCGCTTTCGTCTCCGATCCCGACATACGCTACATCTACCACAAGACCGACAGCCTCTATCACGACCTCTCGTGGCTCGAGAGCGACCTGGGGACAGCGATGAAGAAAGCCCGCGAACTCTGTCCCGATATCATCTACGACCGCTATTACACCCTTATCACCGCTGACTTCGAGAGCTACGATACCCGTGTCTTCTGCTACAATCGCGACCTCGCCATTTCCATCGACCGCTACGCACTTCCCGAGATGGAGGAGCGCAACTTCTTCTTGATGCCCGCCTATCTCGTGAATCTCAGCACCCGCGACCATATCCTCGCCGACTGTATGTCCGCCGTCGCCACCGACCACATCACCCTCCCCGTGGGCAACCTCACTCTCCTCGACCACGCTATTTTCAGCGGTAAAATCCTCTACTTCCTCGACCAAACCCTTCCCGATGTTCCCGACCATATCAAGCTCCGCTACACACCCGAGCAATTCGATTGGATGAAGGAAAATGTGGAGAACGTCTGGGGTGCCTTTATCCAGAAACAACTGCTCTTCAGCACCGACAAATACGAGTTGCGCAACCTCATCGGCGACGGCCCCAAGACCAACGCCTTCGGTGACGGCTCCGCCCCGCGCACCTGCGACTATATCGGCTGGCAGATTGTAAAGCATTATATGGACAATAGCGGCGTATCCCTGGCCGACCTCTTCGCCGACACCGACAGCCGCAAGATCCTCAACAAGTCGCAATGGCGACCTGGAAAATGAACCCACTTAAACTCTCAGTCCCTTGAAACAAAAGACCCTTTTCATCGTCAATCCCGTCTCCGGCACCGGCAGACAGAAGAATATTGAAACCGTCATCCGGGAGAACCTCAACCAGGACCTCTTCGACTATTCGGTGCGCTACACCGAGCATATCCATCACGGCTCCGAGTTGGCCCGCGAAGCCGCCAATCAAGGCTTCGACTGCGTCGTTGCTGTAGGTGGCGACGGTAGCGTCAATGATGTGGCACAAGGACTCAAGGACAGCGGTGTCCACATGGGCATCATCCCCTGCGGCAGCGGCAACGGACTGGCGCGCACCCTCAAGATTCCCCTGCGTCCCGCACTCGCTGTTCAGAATCTCAACAAACTCCACTCCCAAACCATCGACTCCATCGTCATCAACGACAAATACCTCTCGGTGAATGCCTCGGGTGTGGGCTTCGACGCCTATATCGCCCGTCTCCTCAAAGCCGTCAAGAAACGTGGTTTCAAAGCCTACTCCAGCCTCTTCTTCCGCGAATATGCCAGCTATCAGAACTGCAACTACCATCTCACTGTCGATGGACGCTCCCTCAAACGCAAAGCCTGGTTTATCGCCATCGCCAACGGCCGCCAGTATGGTTACAACCTCTCTGTTGCGCCTAAAGCGCAGCTTGCCGACGGACTTCTCGACATCACCATCATCGACAAGGTTCCTATCGATCACCTCCCCATCACCGCACCACTGGCCTTCATGAATCTCCTCGACCACTCGCAGCATGTGGAGATGTTCCGCGCCAAAGAGGTTCATATCGAGGGCAACCTCGACAAATGGGTCAACATCGACGGTGAAGGCGAGAACCTCGGCGACGACCTCCACTTTGTCGTCCACCCCAAATCGGTGAAACTTTACGCCAACAACAAATAACCCAAGTATTCAAGCAATCATGGATTTAGGCAACCTTGTTTTCTCTACCAATCCCGATGCCATGAGGTCTGAGGAGCCCGAGGCCATTGAAACCCTCGCTCCCGACCGTCAGAAACTGCGCGTCAACATCGAGCGCCACCATCGCGGCGGAAAGACCGTGACCCTCGTAAAGGGTTTCGTCGGCTCCGACGACGACCTCAACGCCCTCGCGAAACAACTAAAGACCAAATGCGGTGTCGGCGGCTCCGCCAAAGAGGGCGAGATTGTTATTCAAGGCGAGATGAAAGAAAAAATAGTCAGCCTCCTGCTGACTATGGGATACAAAAACACCAAGTAGTTTCTTATTTCGCGCGTCCCCCCTTATAGAAATGCTTCTGCCAATAGGTGTCGTTGAGATTGCTGACGCTCACTCCATTGGAGGTAGAGGAATGGGCGAACAGATTGTCCTTGAGATAGACACCCACGTGCGACACCTTACCCTTACTGTTGGTAAAGAATAAAATATCGCCCTCTCGGAGTTGCGAGCGACCAATGAGGTCAACATCACGCAACATATCGTTGGAAGTGCGATGGAGATTGATACCATAGACCTTTCTGTAGACGACTCCCACAAAGGCAGAACAGTCGATACCATTGCGGTCGCTACCGCCGTATTTGTAAGGTACACCGAGCCATTCATTGACGGTCTCGTATAGTGCGGCATTATCGTCAGGACTATAGGCGAGACCGAGAGCATTGGTTTTCCCCGACTCCTTCTCCTTAGGAGTAGCAACCCGACGGGCGATGACGGGAGTCTCTCGCACCACCTCGTCGACATAGAGCTGTCCGATGACGAAATCCTCATCCTCCAAATCACGCGACATAAACTTCTGCAGCGACTGACAGCCGCTGAGCAGCACTGTGGCACAAAATAGTATGAGCAAACGCCTGTTCATAATCTCTACAACCAATAACCTACAATCTCTTATAAATAACCTCGTTATCCTTCTTCATGAAATAGTTTTCGCGTCCAAAATGCTCCTTGGCATCGAGGTCGCTGATAGTCTGCTTTTCTACACTCTCCTGCTGGATAGCCTTTTCAAGCTTACGGATACTGTCCTCACCGGCATTCACCTCGCGTTGCAAGCGCATAGTGACCAACAGGTTGTTGGCATCGAGAAACAATATCACCACCAAAAACACTGCGGTAGCCACCCAGTATTTCAGTCCTTTTATCTTGAGTATCTTCTTAAAGTCCACGTTGTCAATAACCAATAATCAATATTCAACTCCTAACTCTAAGTCTCTGTCCTGTACGTATCGAGTCCTTCTTGAGGCCATTCATTTTCTTCAGTTGAGCGACAGAGATACCATACTTCCGAGCCACCGACGAGAGGGTCTCACCTTTCTTGACGGTATGATAGATAGTACTGCCGGACTTCGCACGCGATTTGCCTCTCTCCCTGCCGACCTTTCTGTCGGGCTCGATATTGACAGGACGCCGCGAGAGGCTGTCGCGAGAGGCTGTGTAGATAGTGTCCTGATGGGAAAGGAATGCTGCCACCTTGCCCGTAGGAAGCGTGATATGATACTTGCCCGTAGAACCCGGGATAAAGTCGGTACGGTATTGGGGGTTGAGGGTATGCAACTCTTCAAGACCAACCCCCGTGAACTCCTGCACATAACCCATCAGCACATCGCTTGCCAGGACCACCGTGTCCGAACGCATCGGAGCCTCGAGTTTTGTAGGGCGGATGCCGTGCAGGGAATAATAGTTCATCACATAGTTCACCGCAATGAAGGCAGGGATATAGCCGCGCGTCTCACGCGGGAGGTAGGGATAGAGCTCCCAGAAGTTACGCTTGCCCCCCGATCGGGCGATGGCCTTATGGATGGTTCCCGGGCCGCAGTTGTAAGCCGCAATAGCCAACGTCCAATCATCGAAGGTACGATAAAGATTACGCAAGAAACGTGCAGCGGCAAGGCTTGACTTGTAAGGGTCGCGGCGGTCGTCGACAATGGAATTCACCTCCAGCCCGTAATCGGCACCCGTACTGTACATAAACTGCCAAAGTCCGGCAGCACCCACACGCGAGGTAGCCATAGGATTCAAGGCCGACTCCACAATGGGCAGGTACTTCAACTCTTCCGGCACATCATAGTGGTTCAGACTTTCCAAGAACAAAGGTCGGTAATACTCGCAGAGCATCAGCATCACATCCAAGCGACGCGACATATACCTCAGATAGAACTTGATATGTGTGCGCACCTCGCTGTTGTAGCTCATAGGAATCACCGTGTGCAAAGCCCAAAGGCGAGCCATCAGTACCGAATCGGGGATATTGTCGAAATCCTCCATCGACACCTCGTTATGGTTGGTGTGTCGATGGCTCTTCAGCCGACGCATGTAGTAGCTATTGATAAGGCTGTCGTAAGAGTCGGTGTAGCGCTTGGTCATAAGCTCCACCTCCGACGGAGTGTAGTCGATCGAGTCGCCCGACTGAGCCCGTGCGGGCAACGCAGCGGCAAGCATCACCAGAGGAGTGAGAATAAGGCAGATTCTTAGTTTCATACAAGCCTTAACGCAAAAAACATATTTATAGTATACACAAGTAAAAAATATTTTCCCCCCACCCCCTTTTGCGCCTCACCTCTGTGGGGGAGGATTTTTCAAAAAAAATTTTTCCCCACATATACCAATATCATATTTTTTACGTTATCGTGTCAAAAGCAAGGACACAATGTGTTGTGTCCGCATCAAAAAAAGAAGAGATGAAGTTATCACAGTTTAGGTTCAACCTGCCAAAAGATTTGATTGCCGAAAAGCCTCCGCGCAACCGTGACGAAGCCCGAATGCTGGTACTGCACCGCGATAGCGGGCAAGTGGAGCACCGTATTTTCAAAGATTTCATTGAATATGTCGACGAAGGCGACGTTGTGGTGGCCAACAATACGCGCGTCTTTCCCGCCCTCCTCGATGGTGAGAAAGAGAAAACCGGAGCCCGTATACAGGTCTTCCTCCTCCGCGAGCTCAACGAGGAGATGCGCCTTTGGGATGTCATCGTTGACCCCGCCCGCAAGATCCGCATCGGCAACAAACTCTATTTTGGTACCAACGACGCCCTTGTGGCCGAAGTGGTAGACAACACCACCTCACGCGGCCGCACCATACGCTTCCTCTTCGACGGCCCCCACACCGAGTTCATGTCCATCGTCAAAGGCATGGGGCGTACGCCGCTGCCCGAAGAGCTCCGCAAACTGCGCGACATCGAGAAGAGCGACGCAGAGAACTACCAGACTCTCTACGCAAAAGTTGAAGGCGGCATTGCCGCACCCATCGCCGGACTCCACTTCAGCCGCGAGTTGCTCAAACGCATGGAGATAAAAGATGTAAAATGGACCGAATTGACCCTTCACACAGGCATGGGCGAATTCAAGGACATCGAAGTAGAAGACCTCTCCAAGCACCGCATGGACGCCGAAGAGATGCACCTCGACGACGAGACATGCCAGCTAATAGAAGATGCCAAAGAGAAAGGCCATAAAATCTGCTGCGTGGGTACCACCACTATGCGCGCCCTCGAGAGCGCAGTCACCATCCCCGGCAAGATACGACCCTACGATGGATGGACCAACAAATTCATCTTCCCGCCCTACGACTTCACCATTGCCGACATGATGGTCACCAACTTCCACCACCCCATGAGCAGCCAGTTCATCATGGCCAGCGCCTTCGCCGGCCCGGAACTCCTCATGCAGACCTACCAAACCGCCATCAAGGAGAAATACCGTTTCTCCACCTATGGCGACGCGATGCTGATAGTATGACTCCGTTAGCAGAGATATTACGGCCGAAAAATCTCGATGAATATATCGGACAACAGCACTTGATAGGATCAGGTGCTGTTCTTCGCACATTGATAGAGAGCGGCAATATTCCTTCGATGATTTTCTGGGGACCTCCGGGCATCGGCAAGACCACCCTCGCGATGATTATCTCCAACACACTCCATCGCCCCTTCCACACGCTGAGTGCCATCAGCAGCGGCGTAAAAGAGGTGCGCGAGGTCATCAATGCCGCCCAGGAGGAAGAAGGAGCCATCCTCTTCATCGACGAAATCCACCGCTTCAACAAAGCCCAGCAGGACTCCCTGCTCGGTGCCGTAGAGCGTGGTACCATCACCCTTATCGGCGCTACCACCGAGAACCCCTCCTTCGAGGTCATCTCCGCCCTGCTCTCCCGCTGCCAGGTCTACGTCCTCAAAGAGTTCGACGAGAATGATATGCGCCAGCTTATCGCCTCTGTCGTGAAATATTATGCCACGCAGAACATCACCGTCGAGGTGAAAGAAGACGAAGCCCTTATGCGCATCAGTGGCGGCGATGCCAGGAAATTGCTGAACGCCATTGAGCTAGTAGTAAACAATGGAGTGAAAGGGAGTGAAAAAGAAGTGAAAAGGAGTGAAAGGACAAATGCAGATGATAGTGGTAACGTCCTGTCACTCCCTGTCACTCCCTGTCATTCCTTGTCACTCCCAATAATTATTGACAACGTCTCCGTCACTACCGTCATCCAGCAGAACCTCGCCTTCTACGACAAACAGGGCGAGATGCACTATGACATCATCTCGGCCTTCATCAAGAGTATGCGCGGCAGCGACCCCAACGGCGCTGTCTACTGGCTGGCACGTATGATTGCTGGCGGCGAAGACCCGCTCTTCATTGCCCGACGCATGCTCATCTTTGCCTCCGAAGACATCGGCAACGCCAACCCCAACGCCCTGCTGCTGGCCAACGCCACTTTCGACGCTGTCAACAAGATAGGCTATCCCGAGTGCCGCATCAACCTCTCGCAGTGCGCCTGCTACTTGGCCTGCTCCGCCAAGAGCAACGCCACCTATATGGCGCTCAACAACGCCGAGATGGCCATCCGTCGCACGGGTGACCTGCCGGTGCCGCTGCACATCCGCAACGCCCCCACCAAGTTGATGAAAAACCTCGGTTATGGCGACGGCTACAAATACGCCCACAACTACTCAGACAATCAATCCAGCAATCTCCTCGGCGGCTTCGCCGAGCAGGAATACCTGCCGCAAGGCTTGGAAGGCTCTAAATTCTACGACCCCGGCAACACCCCCCGCGAAAACGACACCCGCACCTCCCTCCGCACCCGCTGGGGCCAGAAATATGGGTATTAAAATAAATCGGCAATCCAAACTCTGCCATGCAACAGCTGGAAATCGAGGGCGTCCCTGTTAAAGTACGCTAAATAATACCGGCCTCCGTGTCTCTACGCGAGGGCGTCGGCAACGAGAAAGATGGAACCGGTGACGAGAACCAAATCATTGGGGTCGGCGGCAGCACGGGCTGCTGCGATGGCCTCCTTGACGCTCTCAAAGGCAGAACCCTCGATGCCCTTCTCTCGGGCGGCTGCGGCAAGCTCGGCCACGGGTAAGCGGCGCGGGACAGAAGGCTGGGTGAAATAGAAGGTAAATGGTGAAAGGTGTGAGGTGAGAAGGGTAAGAATGTGGGTAAAATCCTTGTCATTGACGCAGCCGTAGACCAAATGCAGGTGTTTGAAATCCATAGTCTGCAACTTGCCGAGCATAGAGCGGATACCAGGCTCGTTGTGGGCGGTCTCGCAGATGGTGAGGGGTTTCTCCCCTATCTTCTGCCAACGACCGTGAAGGTGGGTATTGGTGACAACACGGGCGAGTCCCTGCCGCACAGCGGCAATGGAAAGTGGAAAGTGGGAAGTGGAAAGATTTCTGAGGACTTCAACGGCTTCGAGAACGGTGGCGATATTTTTCTTCTGGTATTCACCTGTGAGTTCTTCTGTATATCGACTGATGTCGTCGACGACATAATGCTGGTCGGCAAAGGTGATGGGAGCCATTCTTTCGGCGGCGATGCGGCGGAAGACAGGTTCTGTCTCAGGCTGAGTCTCCCCTACCACTACAGGAACACCTTCTTTGATTATGCCGGCTTTTTCGATAGCAATTTTCTCCAACGTGTCGCCGAGAAACTGGGTGTGATCAAGACCTATGTTGGTGATAACGGAAAGTTCCGGTGTAATGACATTAGTAGAATCCAAACGTCCGCCCATACCAACCTCAATGACGGCAATATCGACCTTTTCCTTCGCGAAATAGTCGAAGGCCATGCCGACTGTCATCTCGAAAAAAGAGAGGTTCTTGAATGCTCGATTGTCTGATTGCATGATTGTTTGAGTGACGAAGTCGATGACATCCTGTTCGGGTATCATCTCGCCATTGATGCGGATGCGCTCACGGAAGTCGACAAGATGAGGAGAGGTGTAGAGGCCCACTTTGTAGCCTGCCTCCTGAAGGATGGAGGCGAGGAAATGGGAGACGGAACCTTTCCCGTTGGTGCCAGCAACATGGATGCTTTTGAACTTGCACTCGGGATTGCCGAGAGCATTCATCATGTCGATGGTGGGTTGTATGTCAGCCTTATAGGCAGCAGCGCCGATGCGGTGATACATCGGCAACTGCGAAAACATAAAGTCTAATGTCTCCTGGTAGGTCATATTTTATTTTTAGGAAGCGGAAGGAGGTACACGTAAAAATGATTTACTTATGCGGAATGGTGTAGGTCAAGCCAAGGATAAAGAGGCCTTTCTGCGAGGGATAGTTGGCCCAGTAGAAGTAGCGCTGGAACGCAAGGTTGTCCATCCTCAGGAAGAAGGAGAGGGCGCGGTTGTGACGGTATTCGACCTCGGCGTTGATACCATAGCGCATGGGCAACTCGTCACCGTTGTCGGCCTGCGTCTTTCCGAGGAGTTGTCCTTCGAGATGGAAGAGCCATTTGTCCTCATAGTTCACATCGGCCGAAGCCAGGAGGTCCCAGTCGGGACGATAGTAGGCGGCAGTGAGCGGCGGCAAAAAGACGCTACCCTCCAGGTTGGAATAATGATAGTAGTGTCCCCCGAGACGGAGGGTGAGTATCTCATCATTGATGAAGGCAATATCACCACCAATGGTGAACCGATTGTTGTCGAAATACAGGGGCATAAAGACGTTGCCAAGAGAGTAGCTGGGATCGAGCATGAAAGTAAGGTCATCCTGCAAGAGGCTGTATCCTACCTCAGCGTTCGCCTCGAGTTTCTTACTGATGGTCCAACGAGCGTGTCCCGTAAAATCGTAATGGCGGGTGGCACGTTGCTCAGCATTGGGCCCCACATAAGGATTAATCTGGCGAATGCTATTTAGATTATTGGCATTAATTCCGCCTGTAGCACCGAGAGAGAGCACCAAAGATCCATCGAAGAGATGTTTGCTCACCACCACGTCGGGGAAGAAACGGAAGAGAGTACCCTCAGGATCGTCGGTGAAAGCATCCCATCCTGCGGTGAAACCCGTATGGAAATGCAAGCCATTAAGCATGAAATCGGCGTAGGGATTGACCTTTACAATATTGAGGTGATGCTTTTCCGTATCAGTAGGCACCGCAAGTAAATAGCCGAGAGGCATAGCTCCTTCGGGAGAGAAGGAGCGAATGTACCCGTCCCACTCCGCACGCAAATAGGCCACACCCTTATAACGGTTGCCGAGATTAAATCCATAATGAATGTCTCCACTGAGGTTGAGGTTAAACTCATTCTGATTCCACGAAGCCCACAGGTCGGAGAGGCGCAGGTCGAGGGAATACCCTAACTTATTGGCATCAAGTTCCATATTACGGATGCCGAAATGCCCGGTGAGAATGTTGTATTTGGCACGGTAGTCTGAAACCGAGATATTATCGCGCGAAAGCCCCAATTGAGTTTGCAAGGTATTATCTGTAAAGCCGTAATAAAGGTTATGATCGTGCTCATAGTTGATGTCAGAAGAGAGTTGGAGGATATCCTTTACGATATATTTGCCAAAGAGGGTGATGCCGGTAAGGCCGAAATGGTTTTTTCCGTAGTTCTCGGCAGGGTCGTCGCTACTAATGGAGCCCCATGAGGAGCGATGATTGAAGCGGACACCATAGGTCTTCTTCGGGTCACGGGTAGAGGACCAATAAAAATCAGCCAGTGGACTCCAGTAATTGCCCATACCAAGACGAAGATAATTGTTATATAGCTTCGTAGTAGGTTCGCCTTTGATACGGGCAGCACGAATGCGAGCGGGCTCATAAAGGGCATGGAGACGCGTGGGCGTAATGGAGTATATGAAGGAATGGGGCGTAGCGGGTGCCGTATCGGTGATATCCGTGGGGAAGAATATCTTCTCAGAGGAATCAATTACCGGACGATAGGAACCTCTGACGAGGACGCTCTCGCTGGGACCATCCTGAGCGAAACAAGGGGAATGGTGAAAGGTGAAAGGTGAAATCAAGGCTAATGCCAGAAATATCTTTTTCATTTCGTTATTACGTTATTTCTTTTTTAACTTTAACCGTTACAGTTCAATGGTGATGGTCTCTTGCTCTTCGGTGGTTTTAGTCTGTTCAGAGGCGATGATGGCAGCAAGTTTCTGTCTTGCCACCGCGAGAAGTTCCTCACCGTCATAGTTGTCAATGATGCTTTGAAGAGTCTGCTTGGCTTGGAGGTTATTTCCACGAGCGTAGTAGATATCTGCCCAAAGGATGAAACTATAGGCAAGCCAGTAGTCACTGGAAGCATCGCGGGCCACTCGCTCGATAATCTTTTCTGCACGATCGTAGTTTTGATTAAACATAAGAATTTCTGCTTGACGGCAACGTGCTTCACCATTGTATTCTCCATTGGCTGAGGTGGCCAAGTAGTTGTAGTGGCTGTAGGCAGAATCGAGTTGACGTCTGTCGAAGCACACTCGAGCCATATCCAGCGAGGCCTCCTCCTTCATCTCGGTGGTAGCCTTCCCCTCTCGCATCAGGCTGCGTCCTGCCCTGAGGATACCATCGCCCTCTTTCAAAGCCACTGCACAACGAAGCGCTCCTACCCTGCCTTTCAACAGGCTCTTGTCGCTCTCGGCGTTCTCGGCCAGACGCTGGTAGTAAGGTGCCGCCTTGGAATAGTCTCCTTGACTGTAGGCAATGTCAGCGGCTGCAGTGAGCGAACGCTCGCTGTACTGGTTGGCGCCGGCCTGAATAACACTTTCGTAATGCGGAAGCGCCTTTGCATACTCCTTCTGTCGGCTATAACTGTCGGCCAAGAGATAGTGCGCCTTGAGGGAGAAGAGTCCATGGGGAAAACGTTCGAGATAGGATGCAAGACCCTTGGCGGCGGCAACATACTCGGCTTCCTCATAGCGTTCCTCGGCAGCAAGGAATATGGTGCTGTCCTGCTCTGTAGAGGCCACCTTCACCTTCGCTACAAGTTCGATATAGGGGAAATATTCGGCAACTCGGTTCTGCGCAATATAGATGTTTTTCACAATGGCAAGGGCATCGCGCGATTCGGGGGTACCGGGATAGCCCGTCAACAAACGGTCGAACGTTTTCAGGGCTTCAGTGTTGCGCTCGGTATTATAATAGATGAGGCCCTTGTTCATCAGGGCGGTCTTCACATAGACACTCTTTGGATACTGCTTGATGAAGCGGTCGTAATGACTCATCGCCATCTCGTTGTTGTCGCACATCATATAGGTGTTGGCAATTTCAAGCATCGCCTTCGATTGAAGGGGTGAGTTGTTGAACCTCTCGAAGATGTAGTTGAGATAGGTCAACTTCTCACTGTTCTTCCCTTGGGCTCCGTAGGCGAGGGCCTTCTGGTAGGTGGCATAGTCGGCATCCTTCCCCTGGGCTTCGATGACCTTGTCGTACATGCCGATGGATTCCTTAAAACGGCTCTGGACGTAGAGGCAGTCTCCGAGACGGTTCCACACGTCGCAGCGCATGGAAGAGTTCTTGGCTGTCTGGACATTCGATTGTTCTAACATCTTGTCAAGTTCAACGAACGTCTCCTGAGCCTCATCATAACGTCTTTTCTTCATTTGGATATATCCAAAGGTATAGCGCGCATCGGAAGCATAAGGTGAGGTCTTGCTGTAGGAGGAGAGGAGCATCTTGTTGAGACTTCGTTCGGCCAAATCGAGCTGTCCGTTTCGATACTGTGCCTCACCAAGCAAATAGTTGGCATCGGCGGTGATACGGGGCACGGCATTGATTTGGACGGCTTTAGCATACAATTCTTCACCCTGTTTTTGCTGACCGCTGTTGTAGAGTTCAATACCGCGGTTGAGAACAGCGCGCTGATAGGCCTCCTCAAGGGTATTGTTACGATTGGGAATTTTCTCAAGCAAACGGATAGCATCTTTGTAGTTGCTGGTACTGCAATAGAGTTCAGTGAGGATTTCCTGAATTTCAGTCTTATGCCTTGTTGCGGGATAACGCTGCATGTAGTCCTCAAACGAACGGATGCTCTCGTTGTAGGCATTCTGATTCAACTCACAGCTAAGCTTGGCATAGTTGAAGAGGGCATCTTCCTGAATGGCTGGGGAGAAGTTCATCTTCGAAGCCTGAAGGAAGATGCTGCGAGCCTCCATCTTCTGTCCCATGCGGAGGTAGCAGTCGGCCAAAAGATAGAGGGCGTTCTGCGCCACACTGTCGTTGCAGACGGTTTTGCGTACCAGATGGGCAGCGGCAGAATCGTAACGTTCGGTTTGATAATAGCAATAGCCTATCTGATAGTCGTTGTCTTGCGGAGTGCACGACTGTGGCTGCTCGTTCTTTGCCAGTAGCTCCACCGAGCGGTAATGCTCCAAGGCCTTTGCGTACTCGCCACGATTAAAAAATATCTCACCCACCATTTGGTGAATTTCGTACCTGCGGAAAGCGTCACGGTCACCCAGAAGCGACGGGGCCATCTGCAGCAGATCATCCTCGCGGCCTAAAAAATAATAGATTCGAGCAATATACGAGGGTGTAATCTTGGCAAACTTGGAATCACTCTCAAGTTCCAGGAAGTTACGCAACGCCAACTCATAACGACCTTCCATATACTGGATATGGGCGTAATAGTAAAGCGACGAGTTGCGATATTTCGATTGGCCAGAAACTTGCTGGGCAAAGAGGTCCGAGGCGTGCTTGTAGTCCTCTTTCTGGAAGTAGCAGTAGCCCATTTTGAAATTGTACTCGCTACGATGGTTGTATTCCACCTCCTTGGCGTTGACCTGACGGTACCAATCGAGGGCTTTCTCATAGTCAGCACGGGCATAGTAGAAATTGCCAAGATAGAAACGGGCCATATTGCAACGAGCACTCTGTGGATAAATTCGGAGGAACTCCTCGAGGCGGTAAGAGGCGTCATTGTTGTCCAGTTTCTCGGAGCATACGCCGGCAAAGTAGCAGGCATCCGCCATAGTGAGGTCAGTGCGAGCCTGAGCGCCAGAGGCAATCTCGTCGAATATCTGCTGTGCAGCAGCATACTTCTGTTTTCCATAGAGATCCATGGCCTCGCGATACAACTCACGACGGCGTTCATCTGCAGTGGTCTTCTGCGCCCACACAGGTGCCAACATTGCCATCAAAGCCAACAGAACAAGTGTTTTCTTCATATTCAACTCTTATCTATTATCTATCAATCAATTTAGAACTTGTATTCTTTTCCAGAATTGAGGTTTATCTCTTTCCTCTCCCACGGCCCACGAAGCAGGATACCGCTACCTGGAGCTGGCGTGTAATCGTAGTAGGGCCGCCCCTGTGGATCGAGGAGGAGGAATGTGGGATAACTCACCACACCATAGTGGCGCAGCAAGTCATAACGGCCATCGAAATGAAGCCACGTCCAGTGGCAGCGCGCTCCGCGCCGACTGTTCTTCAAGAAGTGGTACATCTTCTGGAACTCACGGTCGCACGACACCCCTACCAACTCCACCTCAGGGTGATGAATACGCAGCGAATCGCGGAAAAACGCCATAGTCTCTATCTCTTTGAGCGAATTAGGGTCTCCCACACGGACAAAAGCAATATAAACCCACTTCCCCCGCAGGTCGTCGATGCAGACATTTTGCTTTTCCACATCAGGCAGGCAGAATGAAGGTTCTGTAATTTGCTCATTAGGGGAATTTGATGAAGACACTTCCCTCATGCTCTCTGCGAGGTTACTGGCGAGCCGACGGTGCTCCTCAAACTTACTCTCGGAAGCAATACGCAACATCATGCGCTTGACAGCCTGCTTGTCGTATCGGGCATCATAATAGGACTCTTTCAGAGCCTGTACCATCACCAACTCCCTTACCTGCTCGTTCTCGAGCATGGGATCAAGGCCGAGGGAATCGAAATAGCGTTCCTTGTCTCCATTCTCCACCCATTCGAGCATGCGTCCAAGTGGAATCTTCTTCGTACCTCCCGACACCGAATGGTCAAAAAGAGCGAAGAAGAAAGCCATATAGTTCTCATCATGATAGAGTATGGGATTTGTGGAAATGTGCTGATGGAAGAGCCGCTTACGCGAGTCTATATGCATGGCCAGTCGCATCTGAGCCATCTGGAACATAACATAACGGTCAAAAAAGAGATCCTCCCCCCATCGGTTTCTCAACCTCATCTGTAGAGCCGATACCTGCGATTGGAGTTCCTGCACAGCCTTACGGTCGGGCTTGAGTTTAAAGTCCATACGCATCTGATTAGCCAAAACGAAACTGTCCACCAACTCATCGAAAAGCATGATTCGCATATTCAACTCACCACTGTCGACACCAATGAACTCCACCGGAATCGCCACGGGATCGAGGAAGACGTTGCGAGTTTCATCGATATTCCAATCAAAGGTGGGAATATAAACGGTATACGTATGTCCAGCTTGGATATAAAACGCCTGACTGTAGTTTTCCACTTGAAGGAATACCCATCGAGGATAGTTTACAAAACACCGGAGTGTGAAGCCCCCCGTGTCGTCGACACGACATTGGTCAAGCAGCACTTCCTTCCCACTCAGCATATCCTGATAGCCGAAAAGTTCAATGGTTTTCCCGGCTGCATTTGCCGAAGAACCACGGAACTCAACATTCACCTGAGCCCGCATCGGCAGTACCATTATCAGTAGCAAAAGGAATAGCCAGCGTTTCATATTATTATATAATTATTACCCCTATGAACGCGGAAACATTATTTTTATTGTCATTATTCTAAATTAATTCTCTATATCGAGTCTGTTTTTCCCCCAAAAACCAATGAAAAAGGAAGTTGGAACAAATCAACATTTTCTTATCGATAAAAAAAGTACAAATAAGAAAAAAAATTGTATATTTGCAACGTCATTAAGAGGGAATATTTCCTCCTATAAGACACATTATCAATAGTTAATAAAGTAAAATAAAATAAAAAATGACCAAAAAACAGAATTTCCGCACCGAGTCCGACCTTCTCGGTAATAGACAAGTGCCTGAAGAAGCCTTTTACGGCGTTCAAACTTCCCGTGCCATTGATAATTTCCGCATCAGCGGCCACCTTCTGAGCAGCTACCCCAACTTCATCCGTGGTTTAGCCATCACAAAAAAGGCTGCTGCCATGGCTAATATCGAAGTAGGCATGATTACCCCCGAACAGGGAGAGGCAATTATGTGGGCCTGCGACCAGCTCATCGAGGGCAAATACCACGACCAGTTCCCCATCGACATGATTCAGGGTGGTGCCGGTACCAGTACCAATATGGCTGCCAATGAGGTGATCGCCAACCTCGCCCTCGAGCGTATGGGTCACCAGAAGGGTGAGTATCAGTTCTGCTCCCCCAAC
>JAEEGL011516712.1_pt1 | contig 38436 bp, 23 predicted proteins | sample 9134231 | NCBI WGS metagenome assembly JAEEGL01 (sample SAMN16246548, study PRJNA631951) | gut metagenome | biome: gut microbiome; feature: rumen; material: fiber-attached | host: Bos | place: Iran: Karaj | collected 2018-10
GGCAGTGGCAAATCGCTATCGATGGTCTTTTACGCCCACCTTCTGCAGGAGGCTTTGGACAGCCCAACCATCGTTGTGCTGACCGACCGTAATGACCTTGACGATCAGCTTTTCGGGCAGTTCGCCAAGTGTAAGGACTTCCTGCGTCAGGAGCCGATGCACGCCGAGAGCCGGGAGCATCTGAAATCCCTGCTTGACGGCAGACAGGCAAACGGCATCATTTTTACCACGATGCAGAAATTCGAGGAGTCCCACGAGCCTCTTTCCGAGCGCAGGAACATCGTTGTAATGGCTGACGAAGCTCATCGCGGGCAGTATGGATTAAAGGAAAAAGTTGATGCCGAGACTGGTAAAATAAAGATCGGCACAGCCCGTATTATACGTAACAGCCTCCCGAACGCTACATACATCGGATTTACGGGTACCCCTATTTCCATGAAGGACAGAAGTACCCGCGAGGTCTTCGGTGACTATATCGATGTTTACGATATGACTCAGGCCGTCGAGGATGGAGCTACCCGTCCTGTTTATTACGAGAGCCGCGTCATCAAACTGAAACTGGATGAAGAAACTCTGCGCATGATTGATACAGAGTACGAAATCATGGCGAACAATGCTGATCCCGAAGTGGTGGCAAAGAGCAAGAAAGAACTCGGTCAGATGGAGGCAATCCTCGGAAACGATCAGACCATCGCTTCCCTTGTGGATGATATCCTTGATCACTATGAGAATTACCGTGCGGACTTGCTTACGGGCAAAGCTATGATTGTGGCATATTCCCGTGCCATCGCCATGAAGATTTACAATCGTATCCTTCAGTTGCGCCCATCCTGGACGGAAAAGGTTGCTGTCGTTATGACGGAGAGCAACAAAGACCCGGAGGAATGGCGTGCAGTCATCGGAAATAAACGCCACAAGGATGACCTTGCTAAGAAATTCAAAGACAATAACAGTCCTTTGAAGATCGCAATCGTGGTCGATATGTGGCTGACGGGCTTTGACGTTCCGTCCCTTGCGACCATGTATGTTTATAAGCCGATGCAGGGATATAACCTGATGCAGGCTATCGCTCGTGTAAACCGTGTATTCGCCGATAAAGAAGGCGGTCTTGTTGTCGATTATGTCGGCATTGCCTCAGCTCTGAAAGAAGCGATGAACGATTACACTTCCCGCGACAAAAAGAACTATGGTGATACCAATGTTGCAAAGGTGGCTTATCCGAAGTTTCTTGAGAAGCTGTCTATTTGCCGCGATTTGTTCCACGGCTACGATTATTCTAAGTTCACAACCGGAACTGACCTGGAACGCTCCAAGGCTATCAGCGGTGCGGTCAACTTCATCGTTGGTGTTGATAAGGAACGGGAGCGCGAGGACTTCCTGAAAGAATCCCTGCTTATGCGTCAGGCTTTGTCGCTGTGTTCTTCTCTGGCTGAAGAGTCTCTGCGTATCGAAGCTGCATTCTTTGAATCTGTCCGTGTCCTCGTTATGAGGCTCATGAATCAGGGTGAAGGAAAGAAAATCTCTCTGCCGGAAATGAACGCACGGATCAATGCTCTGTTAGAGCAGAGCATAAAATCGAGCGGCGTTATCAATCTGTTCTCTGATGTGAATGGCGACTTCTCACTGTTCGATCCGAAGTTCCTTGAAGAGATCGGCAAGATGAAGGAAAAGAATCTCGCCGTGGAACTGTTGAAAAAGCTAATCTCCGAGCAGGTCATCATTTACAAGAGAACGAATGTAGTCAAATCGGAAAAGTTCAGTGAGATCATCCAACAGGCCATGAACCGTTACCTCAACGGTATGCTTACCAACGAGCAGGTCATCGAGGAACTGTTGAATCTGGCAAAGCAGATACAGGCGGCTCAGAAGGAAGGCGAGCAACTTGGTCTTACTGCTGATGAGTTGGCATTCTATGATGCTTTGACGAAACCACAGGCAATTAAAGACTTCTATGAGAATGAAGAATTGATTGCTATTACAAAGGAATTAGCCGAAGCGCTCCGCAATAATCGAACCATTGACTGGCAGAAACGCGACTCAGCTAGGGCAAAGATGCGGATGATGATAAAGAAACTCTTGAAGAAGCACAAGTATCCGCCGGAGGGGATGGATGATGCCGTGCAGACGGTGATGCTTCAGTGTGAGTTGTGGACGGACAACAACGATATGAGTGGTCGGGTTGAGGCTTATGCAAATAGATTGGGACAATATACCTCTACGGAATAATATTATGAGATTGGTACAGATCAAACTATAACGCATGCAGGAATTCAAGGGGGGATAATAGTGCAACAAAAATGATATGATTGGCATGCAGATAACAGTCTGGAATTTGTATCATTGAAAAAGGGTGAGGGAGTATGAAAAACAGCACAATTAGTGCAAATGGCGTTGAAATCCGTTTGTATGGGGATGTTATGAATGAGGAAGCATATATTTCTCTGACAGACATTGCCAAATATAAGAACAGCGATGATCCGCGTGTGGTTATCTCCAATTGGATGAGCTCCTATTCGACGATTGATTATCTCGCAATGTGGGAAGGATTATATAACCCGGATTTTAACCGTATGGAATTCCAGACGGTTAGAAGTGAGCCGGGGAGATTGGTTATGACACCTACTCAGTGGATAGAGAAAATGAATGCCATGCAAGTGTTTTATAAAAAAAGAAGATTTCTTTAATAAAACTTTTTTTCAAAAATGAGTGAATTGTCGTGGATTAAAGAGAATTTCAAGGGCAATGGATAAAGAGAGTTCAAGCGTTGATTTCAGATCTGTTTTTTGCAGTCGCCTCCTTCGACCTTTCCTAAGGTCCGTTATCATGTTTGATTATTTACGACCCATGCCTGCCCCAAAAGCCTATGATACTGCCGGTAAGCCCCGCCGCGGTTTTTGCCGTTTCGCTTTTTATACAGTAAAATGTTGCTACAGAGGATCAATACACGGAGGACAATGAAATGACGAAGGAAAAAAGAACTGGGTTGAATGCCGGGAACGTGCTTGTCGTGATCGGGGTTGCCCTGGTGGGGGTGCTGGTGATCGCGCCTCTTCTGAAAAAGATAAGCAACAGGGTTTACAGATCCGGGTCCAGGACGACCGAACGGGACTTCATCGACAATGAGCCGGTGATCGTAAGGAAGGACGGGGAAAGAGGAGAAGAGGAAAGATGACCATAGATACCGAGAAAGTTGCGGCTGATTGCATCAATGCCATCAACGAGAGGATCAGGAATCTGAAAAACCTGAATATCATCATTGCCGGGAAGACGGGCGTTGGAAAGAGCACGCTGATCAACAGCGTGTTCAGGGAGCAGCTGGCGGAAACCGGCATGGGGAAGCCGGTGACGACTCATATGAGGAAGATCACAAAGAAAGGCTTTCCCCTGACGATCTACGATACCAGAGGCTTCGAGCTGGGAAAGGACGCCCAGAAGGAAGTGAAGAAAGAAGTCGTGGAGACCATCCGCGAGGGACTTGCGGAGAAGGATGTGAATAAAGCCATCCATTGTATCTGGTATTGCATAAACACCGCCTCCAACAGGATAGAACCGGAGGAGATCGAATGGCTGAGAGATTTCTCCGAAGAAAACAGGGTCATCCAGGTTCCCGTGATCATCGTGCTCACTCAGGCCTTTTCGAAGAAAAAGGCCGATGAGATGAGGAAGGCCATCCTGGATGAGAATCTCGACGTTGTCCAGGTGGTGTCGGTGCTGGCAGAAGACTACGAAATAGACGAGGATTATGTCGTCAAAGCCTATGGCCTGGATCTGTTGATAAGAGTCATGTCCGAGTCTCTGCCGGATGAACTTCAGGATACATTGCAGAATGTCCAGAAAGCGTCTCTTGAAGAAAAAAAACGACACGCACAGGCGGTAGTGGCCACGGCGACGGCAGCGGCGATAGCTGAGGGCGCAACCCCTATTCCGCTTGCCGACTGTGCGGTGCTCATTCCCACCCAGGTCGCCATGATCGCATCCATTACTGCGCTTTTCGGGCTGGATGTAAGTAAGAGCATCATCATGGGATTCATCTCGTCGACTATCGGGACAAGCGGCGCCACGGTTCTCGGGAAAACCGTGGTATCCAGCATCCTCAAGTTCGTTCCGGGAGTGGGATCCGCCGCCGGGAGCGCCATATCCGGAGCGACGGCGGGGCTCATCACCACCGCTTTGGGGGAGACTTATATCCTGATCATGGTAGCCGTGTTCAAGGGCGACATGAATATGAACGATCTGGAAACGAAAGCAGGAAAGGAAAAGGTGAAGCAGCTGTTTAAAGAGCGGCTTAAACTGGGTAAAGGATCGGCGGAATGACGTACTGAAGAGACCGCCGGATCCGCAGAGCTTAAGGGTCGGGTGATGTCCGGGGAAAATGCCTGGCCCGCGGGGTGCGCGGGCCGCCCGGTTCACTGTCAGTTCGTGTCTTCGTCGTTTGCGTTGGTGTAGACGTAGCGCTTCCTCGCGTCGGCGTCGGCCTCCAGATATTCGTCGTAGGTGGTGACCTTGTCGATCAGGGTGCCGTCGGGAAGGATCTCCATTATGCGGTTCGCCGTGGTCTGGACCACCTGATGGTCCCTGCAGGAGAAGAGTTCGACCCCCGGGAATTTGATCATTCCCTGGTTCAGGGCTGTTATCGATTCCATGTCCAGGTGGTTTGTGGGTTCGTCGAAGATCAGCACGTTCGCCTTGCTTATCATCATCTTTGACAGCATGCAGCGCACTCTCTCGCCTCCGGAGAGAACGCTCAGGCGCTTGATCCCGTCTTCCCCGGAGAAGAGCATCCTCCCGAGGAAACCTCTCACGTAGGTCACGTCCTTCTCGTCGGAGTAGCCCGTGAGCCATTCGGTGATGGTGTAGTCGGATTTGAACTCCTCCGAACTGTCAAAGGGGAAATAAGCCCTGGAGGTGGTTATGCCCCACTTGTAAACCCCGCTGTCCGGCTCGTCCTCCTCCATGAGTATCCTGAAGAGGGCGGTCTTCGCGTTTTCGTTGGAGCCTACGAAGGCTATCTTATCGCCCTTATTTACCACAAAGGAGATATTGTCCAGCACCTTCTCGCCGTTGATGGTCTTGCTCAGGTTTTCAACGGTCAGTACCTCGTTTCCGATCTCGCGCTCGGGACGGAAGTCGATGTAGGGGTATTTCCTGCTGGAGGGCCTTATGTCTTCCAGCTCTATCTTTTCCAGGGCCCGCTTCCGGCTGGTGGCCTGCTTTGCCTTGGAAGCGTTGGCAGAGAAGCGGGAGATGAATTCCTTCAGTTCCTTTATCTGCTCTTCCTTTTTCTTATTTGCTTCCTTCTTCTGCTGGAGGATCAGCTGGCTGGACTCGTACCAGAAATCGTAGTTCCCTGAATAGAGCTGGATCTTGCCGTAGTCGATGTCCGCGGTGTGAGTGCAGACTTTATTCAGGAAATATCTGTCGTGGCTCACCACGATGACGGTGTTCTTGAATTCGATCAGGAATTCCTCCAGCCATTCGATGGCGTCCAGATCCAGATGGTTGGTGGGCTCATCCAGAAGCAGGATATCGGGGGAACCGAAGAGAGCCTGGGCCAGGAGCACGCGGATCTTCTGGTTTCCGTCGAGAGAGGACATGAGTTCATGGTGGAGTGCGGGCTCGATCCCCAGTCCCGTGAGCAGGGTCTCTGCCTCGGTCTCCGCGTTCCATCCGTCCATTTCCGCGAATTCCGCCTCAAGCTCCGACGCCCTGATGCCGTCTTCGTCGGAAAAATCGGGTTTTTCGTAGATGGCGTCCTTTTCCTTCATCACCTCATACAGGTGTTTATTACCCATGATCACCGTGTCCAGTACGGTGTATTCGTCGTATTTGAAGTGATCCTGTTCCAGGAAGGAGATGCGCTCTCCCGGCGTAACGATGATCTGGCCGTTTGTGGTGTCCAGCTGTCCCGAAAGAATTTTCAGGAAGGTGGACTTCCCGGCGCCGTTAGCCCCGATTATGCCGTAACAGTTTCCCTCGGTGAATTTTATGTTCACATCCTCAAATAGTGCTTTTTTCCCTACCCTGTAGGTTACGCCTGACGCTTCGATCATTATCCCGATCCTCCGTTGATCTCAGTTCCTATCGCGGCCCGCGGCTTTCGAAGTCCGGCTGAACAGCCTTTGCGGACCGCCCGGTGCCTTGTTCTGACCGGGGTATTCTACAACATATTTTCCGCAAGGTCAAAAATAAGCCGGGAGCGGCCGGTTTTGGCGCCCCCGGACAGGCCTCAAACCCTTTACAATCCTTCTGTTTATGGTATAATTTTCTGTGGCTTTCGGGCTGATCTTCATGTCTTGTTTCTTAAAAACTTACAGCATTGTTGTGACTGATCTTTTTGTGATCTGTGGCGTTGTAGTTATCATTATTACGGGAGGATAACAGATGGGCAATTCGGTGATAGCGATCAACAGGGAATACGGAGCGGGGGGCAGGACGCTTGCGGCTCTTCTGTCCGAAAAACTGGGAATTCCCTGGTTTGAAAAGGATTTCGTGATGAAGACCGTGGAGGAGAGCGGTTACGAAAAGGAAGAGGTGGAGAGATCCGGCGAGGAGCTTTCCGTGGCGGGCAAGGTTCTGGACGATTTCCTGAACAGCGCCGTTTCTTATCAGAGTTCCCATGACGCCATTTTTGAGGCGGAAAAGAAGGTGGTCCTGGAACTTGCTGAAAAGCCCTGTATCATCGTGGGGCGGTGCGCGGGCCAGATCCTTCAGGAGAACGGAAAGGATGTGATAAGCATCTTCCTCCGGGCGCCCATCGAACACAGGCTGAAAAGGGCCGCGGAACTGGCGGAGAACGGTGAGGAAAAGCTTGAAAAATTCGTGGAGGAGCGGGACAGAAGGCGCAACACCTTCTGCAAACTCCACACGGGGCGTGAGATCACAGATTCGTCCATGTACACATTGTGCTTTGATGTGAGCAAGGTCAGCATTCCCACCTGCGCTGAGATCATAGAGAAAGTAGTGAAGGAGAGAGAGAATGAAGCATAAGATATCCCGCCTGATCATCACAGGTATAATTTCCGTGAGCATGCTTGCGCTGTCGGGCTGCGGCGGACAGAGAATGATGATGGGAACCGGAGGGACCGCGGGCACCTATTACGCCTTCGGCGGCGTCCTTTCCCAGTACATGAACACCTACACAGACTATAAGGTGACGGCGGTTTCAACCGCCGCATCAAAAGCCAATATCCAGAGCATAGGAGACGGGGACTATCAGATGGGCTTTACCCAATCCGACGTTATGAGCTATGCCTGGGAGGGCAGCAAGTCCTTTGAGTCCGACGGGCCCAGCAGGGATTTCCGCGTTATGGGGGCTCTCTATGCTGAGACCATACAGCTCATCACCATGAAGGAAGAGATAAAGAGCGTTTACGACCTGAAGGGCAGGAGCGTATCTATCGGAGCCCCGGGTTCCGGAGTGTACTTCAACGCCATGGACGTGCTTGAAGCCGCGGATCTGACTCTGAAGGATATCAAGCCCCAGTACCAGAGCTTTGACGACAGTAAGGAGGCTCTGAAGGACGGACAGATAGACGCTGCCTTTATCGTTGCGGGAGCGCCCACCTCGGCCATCACGGAGCTTGCCACCACCAACGGCGTTTATATCATCCCGGTGGACGGGGAACTGAGGGAGAAGATAATGACGATCTGCCCCTATTACGCACCGCTGCAGATCCCTGCGGATACCTATCCGGGACAGCCCGAGGCGATAGAGACCATAACCATAAAGGCGACTCTCATCGTGGATGCGGATCTCGATGAAGAGACCGTGTACCAGCTGACGAAAGCGATATTCGATCATGCCCCGGAGATCAGTCAGGAGAACGCAAAGGGAGCGGAGCTGTCCGTGGAGAACGCGACTTCCGGAATAACGGTCCCCTTCCATGCGGGCGCTGCCAGGTATTTTGCGGAGCAGGGAGTAAAGGTGGATACTGAGGAGTGAGGAATTCGCCGTCCCGGACGGATAAACGGACGGCGGTAAGGAGATAACGGAATGGATAATGAGAACAAAAGGGAATACGAATTCGTTCAGGAAGATCTGAATGAGGTGATGAAAAAATATGACAGGGAGTCCAATATCCGCGTCTGGACCGGGGTTCCTGCCATCGTTGTAAAGGCGGTGATGATCGGCTTTTCACTGTTCTGCATCTGGGTCACGCTCTTTGCCACTTTCCTCGAGGAGATCAGGCTCACCTCCTTTATGGGGCTGATAGTGCTCTTCGGGTTTCTTTATTACCCTGCAAAAAAGAATATGAACAAGGTGAACTACCTCCCCTGGTACGACATAGTGGGGATGGTCCTGGGCACCGGAGCGTTCCTGTATTATACCTTTAACGCCGAGGGGATCATCCAGCAGGGTACCAGGTTCCAGCCTTTTCAGATACTGATCGCCCTTGTGGGCATAATCGCCCTCATGGAGGTGACCAGACGAAGCGTCGGCTGGCCCATCCTCCTGGTGGCGCTGTTTTTCATCTGTTACGCCATTATTTACGGGCTCACCAACCCCTCCGTCATCGGCAGGGTCAGGTATCTGGTGAGGAACCTGTTCTACGCAAAGACCGGGATATTGTCCACTCCCGTAAATGTGTGCTCCAAGTTCATAGTGGTATTCATAATCTTCGGCGCATTCCTTGAGAGGACCGGGATATCCGAGTTCTTCATCAATATCGCCAACTGCATCGCAGGGCGCTTTGCCGGCGGCCCCGCAAAGGTGGCGGTCATTTCCTCCTCACTCTGCGGAATGGTCAGCGGATCTTCCGTCGGAAACACCGTGACCACAGGCTCCGTCACCATCCCCATGATGAAGGAGACCGGTTATAAATCAGAATTTGCCGGAGCCGTTGAGGCTGCGGCTTCAACCGGAGGCCAGATCATGCCTCCCATCATGGGCGCGGCGGCCTTCCTTATGGCGGACATAATCGGAGTTCCCTATTCGGATATACTGGTCAGGGCTCTGCTCCCCGCCATCCTGTATTTCACCGGCATTTTCATTGCCGTTCATCTGGAGGCAAAGAAATACGGGCTTACCGGCATTTCACCGGAAAAGCTCCCCAGATTTTCAAAACTGGTACGCAGCATATATCTCCTGACTCCCCTGGTGCTCCTGGTGGTATGGGTTTCCAGGAACATGATGACCATGCAGAGGGCGGCTGCCCTGTCGATCCTGGTGGCCGTCATAGTGGGCATAGCCGACGGATTCCTGAGCGGGAACTATATGGCAGCCATAAAGAGCCTTAAGGAGAGCGGGTCCTCAAACCCCGTCGGGGATCTGATCATCGGCAAAAAGGAAGAGACCGGGAACTGCTTTACCCTTAGAAAATTTGCCGAGTCTCTCGAGGCCGGAGGAAAGGGCACCATCACCGTGGGCGCGGCCTGCGGAGTGGCGGGCATCATCTCCGGCACCATCACCATGACCGGACTTGCAAATGAGATGATCAACGCTATCGTATCGGTGGCCGGCGACAGGCTTTTCATCGCCCTGTTCCTGACCATGCTCTGCTGCATAGTGCTTGGGATGGGCGTCCCTACCACCGCTACCTACTGCATCATGGCAGCGACCTGCGCGCCCATACTCACCCGTATGGGAGTGCCGATCCTGGCGGAGCATTTCTTCGTGTTCTATTTCGGCATCGTGGCTGACATCACGCCTCCCGTCGCTCTCGCGGCGTACGCAGGGAGCGCCATAGCGAAATCAAATCCCATGAGGACTGCCCTGAACGCCACGAAGCTTGCCATAGGAGCTTTTATCATCCCTTATGTATTCTGCTTCAGCCCTGAAATGCTCCTGATAGATACCCATTTCCTGAACGTGGTGCTGATCTATATCACTTCCCTCATCGGGATATTCGGGGTCGCCGCGGCCCTGGAGGGATTCCTCTTCACCGGAATGGGGATACTTGAGCGCCTCTTCCTGGCGGTAGGCGGTATACTGCTGATCTTCCCCGGCGCATTGACCGACGGGCTGGGACTGCTCCTGATAGCCGCAGCCATAGCGGTCCAGTTTGTGAAAAAGGGTAAAAAGAAGACGGCCTGACAGGAGTTACAGACTGTTTCACTGGATGCTTTTCTTTGACATCCTGATGCTGACTGCCGGCGGCGCCGAAAACTACGTGCTGAGTAAACAATTCGAGGCCGGGGCGCCGCTTCACGCCCTGTTTTCCGGGATCAGCGACCTGGTGAAGACTTTTACAAGCCCTGCGCTTCAGACTTTGATCTGCAGGGTGTTTATGCCGGCGTTGTTCTGATAGGTCATTTCCTTTGCTATGCCGGCGATCAGGCGAAGCCCCACAAAGCGCAGGGGGTCTTCACCGGAGAACTGATCCAGATATCCGGAGGGATCAAAGGCCCTGCAGTCGTCCCGGATACGGATGGTCAGAAGATCTCCGGCAACGACGCGGACGTCCACCGAATGCTTTTTCCCGGTCTTAAAGCCGTGGGTGATCACGTTCCCGACCATTTCCTCGATGGAAAGCCGGGCCAGCTTGCTGCGTCGCCTGTCGATCTGCCGGGAGAGACAGAAGTCCATTACATCGTAAGACTTCTGCACCAGGTCCTCCATGGTGTGAACGGAGAACTCCATGCAATCCTCCTCCGGAGCTCCGAAATCTGCCGGCAGTTTCATCCAGTCGGTAAGGGCCAGCGTTATACTACCCGTTTCCGCAAAGACTGAGAGAGCGATCGCGATGAGGCACAGGACTTCCGAAAGGGAGAAGGAGATCCATGCTCCGTCGGCGCCGATGAAGGGCTGCAGAAGAACAGCAATCACCCCTGCCCCCAGCGGTTCCGCAAGAGTCAGCATATTGACGATCAATGTCTTGCCCTGACACTGGTATATCTTTGTGAAACAGGAGACAAACAGATTGAGGATCAGGAAATTCGGAAACAAAAGCAGCATTCTCCTGGTCAGCATCCAGGCGGGATCGTCCCTGCCGAAGAACAGTGATGAGATCGGGGTGGAAAATCCCATGAGCAATGCAACAGATATGACAGACAAAAGCAATCCGAAGGTAAGAGCTATCTTCGTGAGCAGGACCAGGGACTCCCTGTCCTCATCCCCGTAATACACGGATGCAAGGGTGAGGAGCGCGGCGGCGCATCCCAGGGGTATCGCGCCGAGGATCGAGATCACGCCGTTCTGGACATTCATGACCGCCACCGCTTCCGCACCGATAGTGTGCATAAGGGAGATGTTCATGATGTAACCTTTTGCCGTGCATCCGATAGTGAATACCAGACTTGGCAGACCGTTTTTGATGACGGAGGGGATCCGGTCGAAGCTTAAACGGGTAAACCTCAGATGGATGGTCTTTTCTTTTCCCAGAAATCCCACCAGCATGACTGCGCTGGAGACGAGATAACTGATGCTTGTAGCCAGACCCATGCCAAAGGTTCCCCATTGGAGGACCGTGACATTCAGGATATCCATTCCCACGTTGAGTATGATCATAACCGCGATCCCGTAATAGGAACGTCTGGTATTGTTGTTGAAGGGGAGGAATACCATCAGAACTCCTGACAGGACCTGTCCGATCACTCCCGGCGCGTAGCCTCTGATGTAGGAAATCAGCATTTCCGAGGTGAGCTCATCGGATTTCAGGACCACTGCCAGGAACTCGGGCATTATCATGCAAAAGGCCGTCACCAAAAGGCTGAATACCGACAGCACCAGTACTCCGGTGGAAAAGAGCGAGATCATATCGTCCTTTTTTCCGGCTCCGATATCATGGCTGCACAGGATCAGAACGCCGATGGTGATGACCCATGTGATACCGATGACGGTTGCGACAGGGGAGAATAATCCGATGGCGGCCACGGCGTGAGTACCCAAAGACCTGCTGGTGATGAGGCTGTCGATAAAACCGTTGAGCGCTACGACGACTATCCCCAGGATCTGCACGGGTAGCAGACGGAAATATGATTTTTTGATTATGTGCTCGGTATCGGGGCTGATCTTCGGCTGTTTATTTCTGCCCTCATATCCGGCGGGAACGCCGGAACCGGATCTGCTTTCAGGGGAATAAGTCTGACTCATCCGTCTGCGCCTCCCGGGATCACAGGTTTTTCGATACACTCAGGATGTTTTTTCCGTCTTTGTATTCGTAGCTTACTTCATCCATCAGTTTTTTGGTCATAAGTATCCCCATACCGCCGGGCTTTCTCTGCTTCGCGGGAAGAGTGATATCCGGCGTGCCTGCATTCAGGGGATTGCAGGGGACCCCGTTATCTTCGAAAGAGATATGCGCCTTCCTGACGTCGGGTTCGATCCGGACAATGACGGTGACCGGCCCCGGCGGCTCTTCATAGGCGTATCTTGCGATGTTGTTTATTATCTCATCTATCACGATCTTGATGTGGTTTTTTGCGGCCGAAGGAGGCTCACAGAACTGAAGCTTTTCCATGACAAATCCCGTCACCGTGGGAATGCATTCAAATACCGCATCTACAGTGATCTTTTCTTCCGTTCCGCTTTCGCTTTCATGGGTAGGATCAAGCCGGTCCCGGTCCATATCTTCAGTGATCATTCGATGATAAGCACCTCTGTAAAGCCGGTGACTTCAAAGATCTCCATTATCTCTTCGCTGACATTGATGACCCTCATGGAACCCTTTTCCTCCATGATGTTTTCCATCTGCAAAAGAACCCGCAGACCGGCTGAAGTGATGTACTCCAGCTGTTTCATATCCATGGTCACCTTATCGGTGTCGGAAAGCAGTTCGTCGATCCGGCTCTCTAATGTCTGGGATGACAGTGTATCCAGTTCTCCCTCCAGTGAAATGATCCTTTCGCCGTCTTCGGTTGTTTTACTATCAATGTTAAGCATATATTCTCCCTTTTTCGTTCTCACAGCGCGCCCGGGCAGGGCGGCGCATCAGATCCTGATCGTCAGCACGTTCAGCCCCAGCAGATTCTGATACTGCACGTCCTTTGAGATCCCGTTGACGATGCGGATGCCCACGTTCTTTGTCTTGTCTTCCGAGTCTATCACTTTTGTACGTTCCAGAGGATCAAAGGAACGGCAGTTGTCTCTGAGCCTCAGTATAACATCGTCGTTGTCGTGGATCACCCTTATGTCGACGTAGTGCTCCCGGGAGTCGGCGGTGAATCCGTGCTTGACTATGTTCCCGGCCATTTCTTCCAGCGCAAGTCCGGCGAAATGAGACCTTCTGTCGTCTATTCCTCTTGAGTTGCAGAAGTCGATGACCTGTGAAGAAACGTTGAGTACGTCTGACATTTCACTTATCTCAATGTCTATCCTTTCATCCTCCGAAGCGCCGAAATCATCGGGGAGCGTCAGAAGCTGATCCATCGTCCGGGGGAAGTGCCCGTATTTGGCGAAAGCGTAACCCACGATCAGGGCGAGGCAGATGAAGCCGTTCAGCACATTTGCGAGATAGAGGCCGTTCATCTTGAGCACGGGGATCAGCAGCATGGACAGCAGCACCACATCCAGGGCTCCGTCCACCACGGCGAGCACATTGGCGAGTTTTTTGTTATCCATGCTCTGGGAGTAGGCCACAAAAGACAGGGAGATCACGGCAAGGGGCATGCACAGGGGGAGTATCCTGAAAGCCATGACGGTCATGCCGTACACCGGATCGGCGGGATCCCTGTAAAACAGCCTTGTTATGGGCTCTGCCAAAACCATGATGATAAGGGAGATCCCGCATTGGAACAGCACCCCTTTCGTAAAAAGCACTTTCATTATGTCGCTGACCGATTTGCGGTCCTTTTCCCCTATGGATACCCCGAGCAGCATCCTGACCACCGCCGTCATTCCGAAGGGGATGGGCCAGAAAAGCGCCATGACCGAATTGGATGCGGCAAATGAAGAAAGGCCGCCGTTGCCCACATATTTCACTATGAGCATGTTCACGATGATGCACCGGAACATTTCCACGAATCTGGAGATCGCTCCCGAATACCCTTTTGTGAAGATCAGTTTGACCTCTGAGAGCGATATGCCGGAAAGGGAGAATCTGATAAAGGATTTCCCGGCCAGATAGTAGGCCCCCATCACTGAGCAGAACACCCAGAGGCCGCCGGACGAACCCAGGCCCAGTCCGAGAGTGCCGAGCTTCAGCCTTGCGACAAATATGTAGTTCATGAGGGTGTTTGCTGCCACGCAGGCGAGACTGGCTGCCATCGTGCGCTTCGTCTGGTTCTCCATTGAGAGAAATGAGAACAGCTGCTGACCGACCACCAGGGCAGGAATGCCGATGGACTGTCCCAGCATGTAGTATTTCAATGCATGCCGCTCTTCCTCTCCGTTCACCATGAGCTGCGCGATGCCCGCATTTGCGGCTATCACCATGATGATCCCCACCGTGACGGATATGATGAAGGCGGTGAGCAGGTCTTCGGAAAACAGGATCTTCACCCGGTTTCTGTCATTATTTCCCAGGGATTCTCCGGTCAGCAGCTGGGAACCGCTCACCAGCACCACGCTGAGAGCGAAGAGAAAATGAGTCGCGGGAGCGTACAGCCCGATGGCGGTCATGGCTGTTTCTCCCACTATATTGCTGGCAAAGAGGCTGTCCACGATACTGTTTAAGGTGTTGATCACCAGCATCAGCGCCTGGTAGGGCAGAAGGGCGAAGAACAGCTTCGACAAAAGTTTGTAATCCGAATTTTTTTTCCCCATATCATACTCCTGAGGTGTTGATATCGTCTGATCCCGCCCGGTGCGCGGTAACTCCCAGGGCCTGCCGGATCTGTCCGGAAATGATGTCGAAAAATGATCTGCCCCAAAATTTTACACCTTTCACTCCCGGTCTTCAAGCCGTACCTCTGAAAGCGGGCTCGGCACCTTCTTCACATTTCATGCGTAAAGTGGTATATTGGTTAGCGTTGGTCAGATCGAGCGGGACTTTAGGCTCAGCCGGAAGCGCCCGCCATCCGGAACATGAACCGGCCCCGGTGCCCCCGTTATCACTGAGAGATCATGGAAGTTTCGGCAGCCCGCTTAATATGTGGATCCGGGAAAAGGTTCGATTTGGAAAGAGTATGGAGGATGAGTCATGCCCGTAACAGATTATTTGTCCAGAAATGCGAAACTGTACCCCAATGAAGTCGCTCTGATAGAGCTGAATCCGGAGATCGCTGACCATCAGCGCAGATCCTGGAAAGAGTACGATCTGATCGAGAGCAACAGGTTTCAGCCTTACAGGAGGGAGATCACCTGGAAGGTCTTCGACGAAAAGGCCAACCGCTTTGCGAATTTCCTTATCAGCAGAGGGGTGAAGAAGGGCGATAAGGTGGCCATCATCATGTACAACTGCCTCGAATGGCTTCCGATATATTTCGGCATATTGAAGACCGGAGCCATAGCCGTGCCTTTCAACTTCCGTTATGATGCCGAGGAGATCCTGTACTGCGCCGAACTTGCGGAGGTGGATATCATAGTGTTCGGGCCTGAATTTATCGGCAGGATTGAGCAGAAGGCAGAGCGCCTCAGCAAGGGAAGGCTCCTGATATATGTGGGTGACACCTGCCCGCAGTTCGCGGAGAGCTATCTGGAAATGGTGGCGGACTGTTCAAGCGAGGCTCCTGACATAACCATCACGGATGACGATTTCGGCGCCATTTATTTTTCCTCGGGAACAACGGGATTTCCCAAGGCCATACTGCATAAGCATCTGAGCCTCACCCAGGCTGCGGAGATGGAACAGAAGCATCATAATACCGGACGAAACGACACATTCCTGTGCATACCGCCTCTCTACCATACCGGGGCAAAGTTCCACTGGATGGGAAGCCTTGTGGCGGGAAGCAAGGCGGTCCTTCTCAAGGGGGCAAAGCCCGATGTGATCCTTTCCGCAGTGTCCGACGAAAGATGCACCATTGTGTGGCTTCTCGTGCCCTGGGCACAGGACATACTTGACTGTCTGGATGCGGGGACGCTTAAGCTCTCCGACTACCATCTGAGCCAGTGGAGGCTCATGCACATAGGGGCGCAGCCCGTTCCGCCTTCACTTATCAAGAGATGGAAGGAATACTTCCCGGATCACGATTACGACACGAATTACGGCCTATCCGAGTCAACGGGCCCCGGCTGCGTGCATCTCGGAATCGAAAATACACACAAGGTGGGCGCCATCGGAGTACCCGGCTACAGATGGAAGGCAAAGATCGTCGACGAGAACGGTGAGGCCGTGGAACAGGGAAGCGTCGGCGAACTGTGCGTACAGGGACCGGGCGTGATGACATGTTATTACAATAACCCCGAGGCGACCGCCGAGACCCTCAAGGACGGCTGGCTCTTTACCGGGGATATGGCCATGCAGGATGAAGACGGTTTTATTTTCCTGGTGGACAGAAAGAAGGACGTCATCGTGAGCGGAGGCGAGAATATCTATCCCGTTCAGATCGAGAATTTCCTCATGAAGAACGGAAAGATAAAAGATGCAGCCGTGATCGGCATGCCCGACAAACGTCTCGGAGAAAAGACTGCGGCCATTGTGGAACTGAAGGAGGGCTGCTCCATGACCAGAGAGGAGTTTGATGAGTACTGCACCGAGCTCCCCAGGTACAAGAGACCCAAGGAAGTGTTCTTTGAGGATGTGCCGAGAAACGCCACGGGAAAGATCGAAAAGCCTCTTCTCAGGAAGCGCCACGGAGCCGAGAACCTTGTGGCCATGGAGAACCGGAGCTGAAGATAAGGCCCCGGAAACAGGAACTTTACAACAGGTCCCGGGAAATAAGGCCCGGAAACAGTGATCGAGGGCGCTCATGATGAAAGAATGGCTCTCCAGGACTGCGCTCCTGTACGGAGAGGAGGCAGTGGAAAAGCTTGCTTCGTGCCGCGTGGCCGTGTTCGGTATCGGCGGCGTGGGCGGATATGCGGTTGAAGCGCTCGCGAGATCGGGTGTGGGAGCCCTTGACCTGATCGATCACGACCGGGTCTCCGTCTCCAACATAAACAGACAGATCATCGCCACCACGCGAAATATCGGACAATTCAAAGCGGACGTGGCGGCGGACAGGATCGCGGACATCAATCCCGAATGCAAAGTCAGGACCTACAGGCTGTTCTTCCTGCCGGAGACCCGGGATGAGTTCGATCTATCTGTTTACGACTATGTGGTGGACGCTATAGATACGGTGTCCGGAAAGCTTGCCATCATTGAGAGCGCGGCGCTTGCGGGCGTCCCCGTGATCTCTTCCATGGGAGCGGGAAATAAGACCGACCCCGCCGCTTTCGAGGTGGCGGATATTTACAAGACCTCCGTCTGCCCGCTGGCAAAGGTCATGCGAAGGGAGTGCAGGAAGCGGGGGATCCGGTCGCTCAAGGTCGTGTATTCAAGGGAGGTCCCCGCGGATATGACGGAGGAGGAGCCTCTTTCGACGGAGCCGGCCAGTCCGGAGACGGGATCCGGCCGCATCAAGCGCGTTCCGGGCTCAAACGCCTTTGTGCCCGCTGCGGCAGGACTCATCCTGGCGGGAGAGGTGGTTCGGGATCTCATGGTACCTCAAAGGAAATGAAGATAATAAATCTGATCGAAAACACCGAAGGTCATCCCGGCTGTATCTGTAAGCACGGGCTGTCCTTTTATATTGAGACGGAAAAACATGTCCTCCTCTGCGACCTCGGTCCTTCGGAGAAGACTCTCGAGAACGCCCTGACGCTGGGGCTGGATCTGAAAAAGGCGGATACCGTGATCCTGAGTCACGGTCATTACGACCATTCGGGTGGCATCATGGCCTTTGCGGAGCTGAACCCGGACGCTCTTATTTACATGCAGGAAGAGGCCGCGGGGATGCACTACGCTTACGACGGGGATAAGCCTGAGGGCGAGCGGTACAGATATAACGGCATAGACCGGAGGATCCCTGAGCTTCCACAGGTGAGGTTTCTTCGCGGAGACTTCGATATTGATGAGGAGATCGGTCTTATTACCGTAAAGGAGAGGAAATATGCCCTGCCCTTCACAAGCGGCAGGCTTCTGGTCAGGGAGGACGGCAGGTACCGGCAGGATCAGTTCACCCACGAACAGTCCCTGGTGCTCATCGAAGGGGGAGCGCGGGTGCTCGTTTCAGGCTGCGCCCATAACGGCATCCTGAACATAATGGAGGCCTTCCGGGAGAAGTACGGTTCCGATCCTGAGACCGTCATCAGCGGTTTCCACCTTATGAAGAAAACGGATTATCTTCCGGAAGAGACGGATGAGATCCGGCGGGTGGCGGAAGAACTGATGAAGTATGATTCCCGGTTCATCACCTGCCACTGCACCGGGACAGAGGCTTACCGCATCATGAAGGCTGTCATGGGGGACCGGCTCTCATACGTTCACTCCGGCGAGGAGGTTCCGGTCTGAAGGCGGAGAGGTTACGCCGTGAAGGTTGACATGCGGGACATTATGATTATCATATGATGAAGTGATCATTTCGGGTTCAGGGCGACAATGAACGAAAACAGAAGCCCGGTTGATTTGGAGGGAAAGATGGCGAGAAAAAGCAGTGTGGAGAGAGCGAACGAGCTCGCAGGAGGGTTTGCTACAGCCCGCAAGAACATTGTAGTGCAGTACGGCGACAGGGAGAGAAATGCGGACGAGCTGCTTTCCCTTATCAAAAAGGATGCCATGTCAAAGGGGGTCAGGGATCCCGAGTTTGAAAAGGTTGATGTGTATATCAAGCCGGAGGAGCGTAAGGTCTTCTACGTGGTAAATGAGAACGTGGACGGCAGCATCGATTTCTGACAGGCAGCAGTCATGGAGCGTAAATAAGTCCGGCGCGGAAGAAGGCACGGCCGGAGATAAGCGTATCAGACAGGCAGCGGGCGGGTTTCCCTGCAGGTCCGGAGGAAAGTGATAATGGCGACTGTATTCGTTATAGCAAATCAAAAAGGCGGCATAGGCAAGAGCACGACAGCTACCAACCTTGCCGCGATACTCGGGAAAAAGAAAAAGACTCTCCTGATAGATGCCGATCCTCAGGGGAACAGCTCCAGCACCTACGAGGCAAAGATAGAGGACGTGGCAACACTGTACGATGTGATGATCGATTCCGACAAGCTTCCTGCTTCGGATGCGATCCAGCACACAAAGAACGGCGATATCATTGCATCCGACCCGCTGCTGGTGAAGGCGGAGAAGATGCTGGACGGTGATGTGGAGGGTTTTTACCGCCTCAAGGACGCCCTGGATGTCCTTGAAGGCTATGATTACATAGTGATCGACACCGCGCCCTCACTGAACATCATCCTGTATAACTGCCTTATCGCGTCGGATCAGGTGATCATTCCCGTGACGGCTGATGCTTACGCGACTCAGGGTATCGAGCAGCTTTACGATACGATCATGGCCGTGAAGCGCAGACAGAACAGGGATCTGTCCATCGCGGGACTTCTGCTGGTGAGATATTCGGGCAGGTCAAACCTGGAGCGGTCTACCCGGGAGAGCATTGAGGAGAGCGCTGCGGGCATGGGGACGAAGCTCTTCGATACCGTGATCAGAGAGTGTGTAAAGACCAGGGAAGCCCAGGAACACAGGATGAACCTCATCGACTATGCTCCCAGGTGTACTACATGTCAGGACTATCTTGAGTTTACGAAGGAACTTACGGGATTGTCGGTTTAAAGGTTCCTAAAGTCAAAAAAAGGCTTCCGGCGTCGGCCGGAAGCCTTTTTCTGATCTGTTGCAATGTCCGCGCTCCGGATCATCATCCCTCGGCGTGGTCAAACTCTCTGTAATAATCGCTCAGGAACTCTATTATCTTCTTCAGCATGGTGAACTCCTTTCTCCCCGCATCTGCAGGGGTCAACTGATATTTATTTTCCGGGTTTCGGTGAAAACCTTTTTCTTCATCTCTCTTTGTTGACTTCATGATAACCCCTTGATGACTATACGTAAAATACATATAATAAGGGGGTGACTATACTCAAAAGGTATGATCCTTCAGTCTGTAAGGAGGCGGATATGGAACTCAGACATTTGCGATATTTTCTGGTCCTGGCGGAGGAGTTGAATTTCACCAGGGCGGCGGAGCGCCTTCTGATCGCCCAGCCTCCTCTCAGCAGGCAGATAAGGGACCTGGAGGAAGAACTGGGAACGCCCTTATTTGTCAGGGAGCATCACTCGCTCAGGCTGACCGAGGAGGGCGTCCTGTTCCGGGAGTACGCCTCCAGGATAGTGTCTCTTTCGGAACAGTCCGTTTCCGACATCTGGAATCTGAGTAAAGGGCTTCAGGGGACTCTGTATCTGGCCGAGGTGGAAGGAAAGGCTCCCCGGCTGATGGCGGGCTGGATAGCGGGGTTTTCCGCGATCTATCCCGATGTGAAATACACCCTTTGGAACGGGAACTCGGACGAAGTGGTGAACCGCATCCACAAGGGGCTGAGCGATGTGGCCGTCATCATGGAGCCCTACGATCCCATGGGGATCCACAGCTTTCGCGTGTACAGCGAAAACTGGATAGCCATGTGCAGGTCGGATCATCCCATAGCCTCCCTCAGGGGCAGCAGCATACCGGTGTCAAAGCTGGCGGGGGCGGAGCTGATCATTCCCTCCCGCGGGTCCAGGCTGCAGGAGATAATGGACTGGTTCGGGGATATTGAAGATAAACCCGTAGTCAGGGCCCGCATAGCGAATATGATCACCGCTTACGAGCTCTGCAGAAAAGGGCTGGGAGTTGCGATCTACCCGGCCGCGGCGGCGGATCTGGTGACGGAGAGCGAGGGCATATGCATAAAGAATATCCGGGATAAGGGACTCAGGGCGTCCTACGTTCTTATTTACTCGGATGAGCATCCGCTGTCGGGGGTTGCCAAAAGATTTGTGGAATACATAAGGCAGGATGTGTCCGGGGAGGACCCGGCTTAAAGATGTTACACCGGTTGATGACAAAGTACAGCCCGTCCGATATAATGACCGCAGTGGACACATCCGGAGGGACGGATATATGTGGAAAAAAATGAAGACCGGCTTCTACTTTGCGCTGATCATCGTCATGGCGTCAGGCCTTCTGTCAGGTTGTTCCATGCCGGGCGGCGGGCAGGGGAGCGGATCAAACGAGGCTCAGACCGGTGAGAGCTCTGAAGCGGATAACGAAATACCGGAGGAAACCATAGAGAAAGTCCTTAACGGTGAAGGGACCGTCACGACTTTCATCGCCGATCCGCCCTGCGACGGCGTGATCAGGGAGTCCGATGATGCGTATAAAGCTGTTTGCGGCATGCTGCCGTCTCTCGGCGGGGATAAGACTACCGAACTGATCCCTTACGAGATACAGCCGACCGAAAACGGCGTTACCTACTATATCTTCCACCAGGCTGTGGGCGGCGACCTCAAGGTAAACGGCGCAGCCGTCAAGCTCATCGTCGATAAGGACGGTAAAGCGGTGGGAGTCGTCAGCTCCATCCTGCCGAACCTTAAGGCGCCCGATCCCGATGCATGGCTGATCGATGAAAAAAAGGCTGAGGAAGTGGTGGGGGAATATTATCCGGACGCGGGGATCAGGATCAAAAAAGACGCTACGGAGCAGACCCTTCTCCCCTTTGAGGACGGGAGCGGCGATTATTACTACGCCTGGGTGGTGTACACCAACAATCTGGAAAAGAAAGCGGACACAGCCTATATGGCCCACTATGTGGACTGTAGCGGAGAATACCTGTACAGCATGCCCGTTTCCGCTCTCGGGAGCTATGAGGCCCAGCTGGGAAGCGAGGCCACGTTTGTGTTTGACAGTATGGAGAGCGATACCTGGAAGGGGACCGTAAAAACCCTGTCCGGAGAAAAAATGGATATAGAGATACCGGTAATGAAGGATCCCGAAAGCGGCGTGCGGTATCTCGGAGACGTCAAAAGGAAGATCCTGTGCGCGGATCAGAATGATTTTGAAAACAACGAAACCCTGACCCCCAGCGTTGAGGAAAACGGCAAATGGGAAGACGAGGCGGCTATCACTTATTACAATTTCATACGTGTCTACGACTTTTTTGCGGAGTGCGGCTGGGACGGCCCAGACGGAAGGCAGACGCCGACGCTCCTCCTTATGGACTGGGTGGATGAAGAAGGCTGTCCGGCGCAAAATGCGTGTTACACCGGCTCGGTGGTGCAGGGATTCCAGGTCTTTGATTTTGATACCCAGGCTCCCTACGGAGAATCCATGGACGTGGTCGGACATGAGTTTACCCACTGTTATACGGATACCGCCATGACCGGATGCCTTTACAAAAATGATTACGGGGCAATAAATGAAGGGATGAGCGACATCTTCGGGAACCTTATCGCAATGATCCTGGATGAGAATGACGTTCACTTTGTGATCGGAGAGACCCTTGAGGATGGTCTCGAGAGGTATATGGGAGATCCCCACAAGAGCCGGCAGCCGGGCTTTGCCTGGGACAGGTTCTACGTTCCGGCGGTAGTGGAGATGACAGACAGGAACGACAACGGTGGAGTGCATCAAAATTCGTCTCTCCTCAATATCTTTTCCTATCGCCTGAATGAGGCGGGAATGAGTCCCGAGGACCAGTTATATTACTGGATGAACGTGGCAAACGCCATGACTCCGAGAACCGATTTCAATCAGCTGGGCCAGCTTATGCCCTGGGTGATGAAGACCTCGGGATATAAGGATTATGTCGGGGTCATTGAGAAGACTGTCAGGGAGACCGGGATCCTCGGCAGCGGCCTGCCCGGTTCCCCCGCCAAGGGTCTGGGGATCGTGTCTGTGCGGTTCCCTAAAACAAAAGGCTTTGAAACGTATGAAGTATTGGCGGTATTTACGGATACGGAAAATGAGGACCGTTTTGTGACCTGGCCCGAAGCCGGGACGAACCGCATTTCGGCCGCCCTGCCCGAAGGAAAGTACACCTTCAGGATAAACCTGCTGGACGAGTATGGCGGGAAGTCGGTCCATCTGCATTATCAGGATCACGCCTGGCAGATCGATGAAGAAATAAATGCGGGAAGCGCAGACGGAGACTGGGATGAATGCGGCGACTATTATGAGTACGATGGAGATGCCTCTAAATACGGGAACGCTCCCGTTGAAACAGCGAAGGAAAACACGGTCTTGAATGTGGAGTCAGGTACGAAACTCATGCTCGACGGGGATCCGCTGGTCAAAGCCCTTGAGAGTATCAGGTAGAGGAGGAAAAAAGATGAAAAGGATCACCGGATTACACAAAGCGATCGCATCCGTTCTGACGGCTGTATTGCTGGTCGCAGGCACCTCGTCAGTCATTAATGCTTCAGATCTTTCAGCGGAAGAGATTTCCGGCATTACGTCCCCGGAGCTTTTGCAGGAAGAGGGATCTGCTCCTGAGATATCCTCACCGGGAGCAGGGCAGGCCCTTGGAGAGATCGAGGTGAATCAGGGCTTCAGCCGTCATACCGGTCTGAACGACGGCGTGGAGGTCCCCATGGATACCTTCGTGGCGGGAAAGAAAACTGCCGTGATAATGAAGATCCCCGGATCCGACTCGGACGCCATGGACAAAAAGAAAGCCGAAGACTTCAAAACCCAGATCTCCGGGTACACGCTCCAGGCGAGACCGGTGATAAACGGCGAAGAACAGGACAATACTGAGCTCAACGCCAAGGGAAACAGTTTTTCCGTGAAGAGGGTTTACGATAAGAACTGTTTCCGTGAAAAAGGCTGGTATCTGGTGGCCAATTTTGACAAGGGACCGGACAAGGGCACCTATAATTTTCACATATGGGACGGAAATAATAATGAGATCGGAGTGAAGAATAACGTAACCTTCTACGAGACGAAGGAACTGAATATCCTGGTGGTCCCCGTGATCGCTTACTGGGGCAGCGTCCAACCCTACTCTCCGGGGCATCCGGTGGGCGCTCAGGGGTGTAAGGACAAACAGTTTCACGATTACGACGGAAAGAAAAGAAACTGGAATGAACTGATCCCGGTCCTCAAGGAATACATGAAGGATGTTTACCCCGTGGTGGACGTGAACTTTGAGGAGGCCAGAGAACTGAATCTGGGGACAAAAGCCTACGACATGGTCACACCGGATCCCTGCTTCAGGAATCTTTGGATCAGATCCGCCCAGCTTCAGTCGAAGAACCGGGACGGAAGCGACCGCTACGACCTGATACTCGCTTTCGTAATGTATCGTCAGGGGGATGGCCGGACGCAGGGATTTACCTGCGGCAAACCCGCAAATATCATAACCTACAGCGATATGGACATGCTCCCCACCGTGTCTCATGAGATAGCTCATTGCTATCTGGTGGGGGATGAATATAACGGAGGGAGCTACAATAACCGTGTGGACTACCCGCCAAACGGATACAGCGGGATCGATCTGGTGACAAAGGAGAATATCCCTTCCACTTCCGGCGCAAATCCGTACTGGCAGTCACCTTCGGATTACGCAAATGATAAAAGTGCTCCTGCTGACAGGAGATCCAAGGTGGATGAGGTTGGAAAGGGTATCATCGTGAAGCCGTCCCTTCATCCCTACTGTCTCTCAAGGGAAAAGTTCATCAGATGGAACGGGGTGGACGAAGAGGGAAACTCTCCGGGACCCGTGATCAAACCTACCCTTGGCTGGATGGGTTCCGGTTATGACGGGGTCGACGGACTCTACTTCAATACCGCCGTCATCTGGGATCACCTGCTGAAAGAACTCACGGTGAAGTCCAGGTGGGATGAGGAAGAACCCGAGGAACCGGAAGAACCCGAGGAACCATTTTCAAACAATGCGGAGGTCTTTCTGAATGCGGCGGCATCAGGCGCCGGGATAAATGAGTATTCGGTATTCACGGACGTGGGGGACCTGTATTATGACGACAGCTACCGCTTCGGCAAATCCCGGATGGCGGAGGTGTTCGGGTGGCTTGTAAGGGACGGTTCCGGAAATGTAAAGGTGGAAATGGATCCCATATTCTCTTACGACGGGGATCTGGAACAGATAGAGCCTTTGGATAAGATGTTCGAGGAAAGCCCGGATGTATACACGTTTGCGGCGCTTGACGAGAACGGCAGGGTGCTCCGGTCGCCTGTGGACGGAAAGCCTGCCACTGTGGAATTTTACTGCAGCTTCTTCAATTTCGCTTCAAACATGGAATTTGATCAGGCTAATTTCAATTTTAACGCCGAGTACCCGGAAGGGACAAAAGATTTCGTCATTGTAAAAGGACGTCTGAAGGATGAGGATCTGAATAAGGACTCTGTCATGTGGAGCGCCAAGGATGATCCCGCATTCATCGCCGATTTCAATGAGAGACCGGAAGGCTGTATCACCTATGCAGACGTGAACTCCGATTTCGCCACGGTTGAATGGGAATCCTATTTCAACGCCGACAGTGATATCAAAGGCGAAGGGCTGTATACCGAGGTCTACTATTGCCCCGAGGGGGACGACGGAGAAGCGTATGTGGTGGCCCGTTCCGATGAAGACGGCTGGGAGGAGGGCTTCATCAGCTTTTACACGGACAGCGAGTTCAATACTCCCTGGACCAGAAATGCTTACGTGTGGATCAAGATCACAAACGGCGTCAACGCCCTGAGTCTCTACTCGGATGAAAATGAAGTGACACTGTATGATTCCACCATCGCCCTTTCAGGCGCCGGGATCAGGAAAGAAACCGTCAACGGAGAGACCTTCTATCAGGCTGCTTACACCGGGAACGCCATCACTCCCAAGACAGCGGTGAAGGCCTATGATCCCTCAACCGGCAAGTACATTTCCTTAAAGAAGGATGCGGACTATACCGTGTGTTATGAGGATAATGTAAATACGGGCATCGCCACAGTGACGGTACAGGGCATCGGCGCCTATGCGGGGAAGAAGACCCTGGAATTTGATATCGTAAAGAAAAATCTGGAGGGAACGCCGGAGTTCATCCCGGATATCCGCTATACCGGAGACCTTGATGATGCTGTCAGGAAATATCTGAAGATGACAGAAAAGTCCGGCAGGGTTCTTATTTACAAAAACGATTTTACGGTGAAATACTCCGTCAACGGCAAGGAGGAAAAATTCCTTAACAAGCTGGTCACGGAAAATCCCGGGGAAAGCGTGGCGGTGACCGTAAAGTTTTTCGGAAAGGGAAATTATACCGGCGAGTGCAAAAAGAACGCCACGTTCAATGTCCTTCCTACTTCCTACGGGATCCTGGAGATGACAAATGAAAACACCGTGGTGGAGCTCAAAAAGAACGTCTTCACCTACACCGGCAAGGCTATCAAGCCGGGGGTAAGGTCGGTCACCGTGAGCGGGAACGTCCTCAAAGCATCCTGCTACAAAGTGATCTATTCCGGAAATACCGGGATCGGAACAGGCAGGGTGACGGTGGTCGGAAAGAAGGACTGCACCGGCTCTGCCTACGCCACCTTTAAGATCGATCCGAAACCCGTGACAAATGTGACGATCTCCGGACTTAAGAACCAGCCCTTCACCGGGGATGCGCTGTCGACAAACAGTCTTCCCTTCACCGTAAAAGCCGGGGGCATCACCTTGACGGAAGGACGCGATTACAGGATCAAAAGCCTGACAGGGGAACTTACGAAGGTCACCGATGCGGATATCAGGAAAGCGGGGAAAGTTCCCACCCTCGAGATCGAACTCATACCTGACGATCCGGCGAGGAAGCCCTCCGAAAGGCCCATGGCCGTGTGGAAGAACGGCGCGACAAAGCCCGTGAAGAAGTCATTCTCCATCGTGCAGACCAAGCTCGGCTCCTCCGCGGTGGAGCTGACGGCAAAGAGTCATACGGAGAGCGAGAACATCGTGAAGGCGAGGAACGCGGAAGGAAAAGAAGTCACCTTTACCATGAGGAACGCCACAAAGCAGGAACTCACGGAGGACAAAAACGCCTACACCCTTGTCATTGCCGGGACAGAGGAATCCCTGCCCAAGGGCGCGGATATTTCGGAAGCTGCAGTGCTCAGAGCTTTCGGCCGGCAGATCAGCGCCTCGGATTATTCCGTTTCCGTAAGCGCCGCCGGGAATGATAAGACCGGAACCATCAAACTTAAAGCGGCGAAAGGGAAGGACCGTGGATTTACCGGCTCCCGTACCGTGAAGTTCCTGTACATCAAAGTGGAGAAAAAGCTTCCCGAATAATAAGATCCGCTCTTGCATTTACTACTCGGATACATTATAATGATGCCTCGGAGTTTTCGTTTTTGATTGTGGAACGAAAGCTCCGGGGATCATCGGCCGGGATGGCGCAACGGTAGCGCAACTGATCCGTAATCAGTAGGTTGAGAGTTCGAATCTCTTTCCCGGCTTTGCAAGAGGGATCTGCGACGTTTTTCCGCAGGTCCCTCTTGTGGTCTTTATGAAGTATTGTCCCGGGGCGGACGGCGGCGCGGATCACCGTTTTGGCAAAAGAAGAAAAGGAGTCTGTTCTATGCAGAATTTTATTGAGCGTTTTTCGGAAATGGTCCGGAAACATCCGGATAAGACAGCTCTTGTCTGTGAAGAGAAGAGAATGAGTTATGAAGAGCTTGAACTCCTGAGCGAAAAGATCGCTTCCCGTCTCATCCGTAAGGGCGCCGGGAAAGAGAAGATATATCCCATCGTGCTTGAAAGGGGGTTCCGGTACATTGCGGCTGTCATCGGCGTCCTCCGCGCGGGAGCGGCGTATTCCCCTCTTACCACAGGGTATCCGAAGAAGAGGATAGATTATATCGTTGAGGACTGCGGAGCCGACTTCGTCATAGACGATGCTTTCCTCAATGATATTGAGTCGGAAAAAGTCCTGCTTGAATTTCCCGTGATCGATATGGAGGATGCGGCTGTCGCCATCTATACTTCCGGTTCGACGGGGAATCCCAAGGGCATACTGCATGACCACCGGTCCTTCACCAACGCCGTTACCTGCCCTCTTGTGCTGGGAGTGGAGGAGGATGATATCCATCTTTGCGCCGCCTCCTTAAGCTTTGCCATTTCCGCCTTCGATGTTTTCGCGCAGCTGTGGATGGGGGCGGAACTGCATATCCTTACGGATGATCAGCGAAAGGATATCCTTTTTATCGACAGATACATAGATGAACACCGGATCACTTCTGTATTTTTGAATCCGCAGCTCTTAAAGCAGCTCCCGGTCCGGGAGAGTTCCTTGAAGTACATCCACACCGGCGGCGAGCGTGTCAGCGGAATATACAGTCCCTATACGCGGATCATAAACGTCTATGGACTGAGTGAACTTCTTTCCATCGTATTCTCCTACGATCTGGATAAACTCTATGATAATTCACCCATCGGCCGGCCTCTCCCCGGGTACAAAGCGTTTCTTTTGGATGAAAACGGGAAAAAGGTGCCCGACGGGGAGGAAGGGGAACTCTGCATTGCGGGTCCCATGGCCCGGGGGTATATCAATCTGCCCGAGCTTACCGCCGGAGTATTTACCGATAATCCTTATTCCGAGGATGAAAATGACCGCCGGCTCTTTCATACAAACGACATATGTAAACGCCTGCCCGATGGGGCAATGCTGTATGTCGATCGTAAGGACTGGATGGTCAAGGTCAACGGTCAGCGTGTGGAGATGGGCGAAGTTGAAGTCCGGATGGGCAAGATCAGGGACGTTAAAACCGCCGTGGTCAGAGCCTTTGAGGACGACAACGGTCAGACCTATCTCTGCGGTTATTACACTTCCGACCGGGATATTCCCGATGTCGAGATCCGAAGGAAACTGTTAAAAACCCTTCCGTCCTATATGATCCCGCGTTTCATCGTGCACCTCGACAGTTTCCCGTTAAACCCCAACGGCAAGCTGGACCGCAAGGCTCTTCAGGCGCCGTCGGCCGAGGATTTCCGGAGCGAATATATTGCGCCGGCCACGGATGAGGAAAAGATGGTCTGCGCCGCTTTCGAAAAGATACTGAAGGTGGAACAAGTCGGTATCAATGATGATTTCTTCGCCCTGGGAGGAGACTCCATAAAGGTCGTGATGCTGCAGGAGGAACTCAGCTCGTTTAACATCGCATACGAACAGATCGCCCTGCTCCGGACACCCGGAAGGATCGCCGGAAGTCTGGGCGGCGGTGAGCATATCGACTTTACATACGAAGAGAGAGCTTCCTATCCCATGACGGACGCACAGCTGGGTGTCTATCTTGAAAATATCAAAACCCCGGACAGTCTTGAGTATAATAATCCCGTAAGCCTGTTTTTCCCGGCTTCCCTTGGCGTGGATGCAAAGAGACTGGATACTTCTGTGCGCCGGACGGTGGAGCTCTATCCGTTTATGAAGGTGAGCGTCAGCGTTGTGGACGGCGTGCCCTGCGTGATCCCTCATAAGGATATGCCTGTGGACGTTTTGACCGAGACCACGGATGAAACGGATCCTCAGGCTCTCGTTAAGGCTTTCGCAAGGCCTTTTGATTTTGAAAACGGGCCCCTGTACCGGTTCAGGATCTGTATCACGCCTGAGGGGCTGTATCTTTTATGCGATTTTCATCATCTGATCATCGATGGTACATCCATGTCCCTTTTTATGCGCAATCTGGTGGGGATATATTCGGGTGAGGAGCCGGAGTACGAGGATGTGAACGGCTTCATGCTCAGCACATATGAAGAAAAAGCAAAGAAAAGCCCAAGGTACGAAGAATGCAAAGCGTACTTTGACCGGATGCTTGCGGGCGTTGAGACAGATTCCGATCTGATCCCCGACCAGATAGATGTTCCTCCCGAAAAAAACTGCGGGCAGTTTGCGGTAAATGTCCGGGAGCATATCGATATCTCACGGATCGCCGATGCCTGCAGGGAGATGAAGATCACCGAGAACTCCCTTTTCCTCGGGGCATTTGGCTATGCCCTGGCTGTACAGAGCGGTCAGGACCGGGCGCTTTTCTGCATCGTTGAAAACGGGAGGCACCTGCCGGAACTGAAGAATACCTGCGGCATGCTGGTACACACCCTGCCGCTGTGCACCGCCGGAGATGCGGATGAGACAGCCGCCGATTATCTCTCGGGAGTGCAGAAGCAGCTCTTCGATAACCTGAGCCATGATATGGTGTCGATCGTGCAGCTTGCCAATGAATACGAAGTTAACTCGGACATCCTTTTCGCATATCAGGGGGAAATGCTGAACTCGGTCAATATGGGCGGGACTCTTATTCCCTTATGTTTTTACAAACCGGGCGACACCATGTCGAAACTCTCGGTGGATGTCCTCAAGCGCAGTGACGATTATACCATCATGTTTGAGTACCGCGCGGATCTGTATCTCCCGGAGACGATAGAGTGCTTTGCGAGGCTGTATCTGCGCATTCTGGAGGGAATGCTTTCGGGCGCGGTACTGGGAGAGATCGAGCTCTGCGGCGAGGAGGAGAAGGCTTTCTATCAGCGCGTAAATGATGACTTTGTCGATTTCGATCATGATCTCACGGTGGTGGACCTGTTCAGGAAAAGCGTTTCGGCCTTCCCGGATAAACCTGCGGTTTTATTTAAAGATAAGGCGCTTACGTATTCCGAACTGGACCGTTATTCGGAGAAGCTTGCAAAGCTCCTTGCCCGTCACGGAGTGACCCGTGAAGTTCCCGTAGGCATTATGGTGAACCGGAGCGAGCGCTTTTCTGTCTGCTCTCTGGGCGTATTGAAGGCGGGCGGCGCATGCCAGCCTCTGGACAGCAATTATCCTCAGGACAGGCTTCTGTATATGCTTTCGGATTCCAAAGCGCCGGTGGTGATCGCCGATGATGATCTGGCGCCTGTCCTTGACGGATATCAGGGAGTCATCCTGTCGGCAAACGGGATCTGTGATCTGCCGGAGGATGACGATATCGAACTGACTCCGCCCCGGACGGATTCGCTCTTTGCCCTTATCTATACCTCCGGGTCTACGGGAAAACCGAAGGGATGCATGCTTGAACACAGGAATCTGGTCAATTACTGTTTTTCCTACATAAAAAAATTCGATATCACGGAAGAAGACCGCTTTGCGGCTTATAATGCATTTGGTTTTGATGTGGCCATGTCCGATCTGTATCCTGCGCTGACAGCGGGCGCATCCGTTTATGTCGTGCCTGAGGATACCCGTCTGGATCTTCCGGGACTGCACGATTTTGCGATCGATAATAAGATCACCATCATGGACTGCACCATGCAGCTGGGGAGACAGTATGTCACAACCTATCCGAAGAGTCCGTATATCCGTTTCTTTACCGTGGGAGGGGAAAAGCTTGTCCCCTGCGCGCCTCCGGAGTACAGGTTCCTTAACGCCTACGGCCCCACGGAATGCACCATAGGCGTTTCCTACTTTGAGATCGACAGACTTTACGATTCCGTGCCCATAGGGCAGGCCTTCGGCAACTGTGATATCTATATCGTGGACAGCAGGCGCAGGCTTCTTCCTCCCGGCGCGGTGGGCGAGCTGGTCATTTCCGGATATCCCGTGGTCAGAGGCTATCTCAACCAGCCGGATCTGACGAAAGAAAAGTTCGTCGACAACCCCTGCTTCGGACGCGAGGGGTATGAGAAAATGTATCTCACGGGGGACGTCTGCCGTTATCTGCCGGACGGCAACCTCCAGTTTGTGGGCAGGCGTGACGAACAGGTGAAGATCCGCGGCTTCAGGATCGAGCTTACGGAGATAGAACGCCGTATCAGGGAATACGAAGGGATCGATGACGCCACTGTTGTCGCAAGAGATCTTCCCAGCGGCGGAAAAGCGGTGATCGCATACGTGACCTCCGATGCGCAGGTGGATGTGCAGGAACTGAACCGGTTCATTGGCGAAACGCTGCCGGAATACATGATCCCGTCCGTTACCATGCAGATAGACAGTATCCCCGTCAATCCCAACGGGAAGGTTGACAAGCGCAGACTGCCGGAACCCGTCCTGCACGGCAATGAGGAAGACGGAGGGGCCGTAAGAGAACTCAATTCTCTGGAACAGCAGCTGTGCGCCATGGTCAGTGAGATCACGGGCTTTGAGAGCAACAGTGTCATGGACAGCCTTATTTCCCTGGGACTTACTTCGCTGACTACCATCATGTTCTCAGCGAAGCTTTATGAAAGATTCGGGGTCAGGGCAAGCGTATCACGGCTCATGGACGACGGGTGTACCCTGCTCGCCGTGGAGAATATGATACTCGAACAGCTCCTGTCGAAGAGAGAGGTTCAGGCCGCCGGGCCCGGGGAGGAAATAAACACCGACAATGTACCGCTGTGCGCGGAGCAGCTCGGGGTGTATTTTGACAGCATAAAGCGGCCGGATGCCGTGATCTATAACATACCCATGAAGTACTCCCTCTCCGGAAGGGTGGATGTAAAGCGGCTGAAGGAGGCTCTTGAGAAACTGATCCTGGCCAATCCCGTGTTTACATCACGCATCGTGCAGCAGGGTAAGGACATCGTGCAGCAGCAGATAAAGGATTTTGTCTGCGACATCCCGATCCTGGATCTGGATCCGTCTCAGGTCGACGCGGAGGGCGCTTCATTTGTCGAGCCATTTAATCTTGCGCACGGTCCTTTGTTCAGGGCGGAGATCATCCGGACCGGGAAGGATGTAAAGCTGCTTTTCGATGTTCATCATATCATTATGGACGGACTTTCCCTGTCTTCCTTTATCCGTCAGCTTGCGGAGGTCTATGACGGGAAAAGAACTCCTGTTAAGGATACCTCCTATTACGCCTATATCGCCGAGGAAGAGGAGCTTCTTCACAGTGAAAAGGGAGAACAGGCAAAGGCTTATTATGAGGAGCTTTTTGCGGACTTTGAGAACGCCAGTGACATATCCGCTGATCTGAACGGGAATGAGGAAGAGGGAGAACTGCGTGAGGCTTTGACTTATGTGCCGGTGGATGAAGTGGAGCGGTTCTGCAAGGAGAACAGTGTGACTCCCGCAGCTCTGTTCCTGGCCGCCACCCAGTACGCGGTCGGCCGCTGTACCGGCGACCGCAGGGTGTATATGTCCATGATCTCCGGCAGCAGAGAGGATGTACGGTATATTGATTCCATCGGCATGTTTGTCAAGAATCTGCCGCTTCATGCCGTGATCGATACGGAACGCACTGCGCTGGATTTTGTCCGGGATACGTCTGCCGCCATGCACAGGGCTCAGGAAAACAGCGCCTATCCTTTTATCAGACTCTTCGACCGGTATGGCTTTGTGTCCCGGATCAACTACGCCTGCCAGCTGGGCGTGGATGAGACGGCGGAACTGGAAGGAAAAGCCATTGAGGAAAGCGTGATCGTAAAGCCGCTGCCGAAGTTCAAACTGTCCATCCATATAGAGGAAGCGGGAGAGAAAGACATAGCCGTAAACGTACAGTATAATTCCGCTCTGTTCAGTGAAAAACTGGCAGGTGTCATTTCAAGCTGCATCGCCGAGAGCGTGAGGTCCATCCTGTCTGACGGCTCTCAGCCGCTTTGCAGGGTGAGCATGCTGACCGCTTCTGACAGGGAGCGCCTGGAAGCCTTCAGAAGCGCCGGAAAACAGGATATCCCCGTAAAGATACTTCATCATATGTTTGAAGCAGAGGCGGAGAAGTATCCCGGAAAGACGGCGCTGATCGCCTGTGACCGCTCCCTGACCTATGAAGAGCTTGATGAGGAGGCAAATATACTGGCCAACGCTCTTGCGGAAAGGGGCGTTCAGAGAGGAGACAGGATCACGGTCCTGCTCAGGCGGACGAGCCGGCAGTTTGTCGCGATCTTAGGCATACTCAAGGCGGGGGCCGCGTTTATCCCCTGCGACCCTGATTATCCTGATGACCGGATCGGCTACATCATTGAAAACAGCGGGGCAAAATACATCCTCAGCGATGTGAACAGGGGCTTTGACAATGAGCTTGACATAGACCGGCTGCTTGAAGACCGGAATACGGAGGATCCTCATGTGGAGGTGGATCCGGAGGATCTCGCTTACGTGATCTATACATCCGGCTCCACGGGAAGGCCCAAGGGAGTGGCGATCCGTCACAGAAATATCGCCAACGCCATGACCCCGGCAGAACAGAACAGACACATATACGCCCTCAGCCGGGGAGAGCATGTCTTCGTATCCGTTACCACCGTGTCCTTTGACATGTCACTGAAGGAAACTATGGGATCACTGGTCAACGGTCAGACACTGGTCCTTGCAAGTGAGGAGGAAGTCAGGGATCCCGCCCTGCTCAGCGACCTTTTCGAACGCACCCGCGGTGACTGCTTTAACGCTACCCCTTCAAGGTATGAACAATACCTGATGCTGGAAAGATTCAGGAACGTTCTGGGGAGCTGTAAGATCATCCTGTTCGGAGGGGAAAAGAGCTCTGCGAAACTGCTTGAAAAACTGAAGACTTTGACGAAAGCCCGGATCTTTAATACCTATGGGCCTACGGAGATCACGGTTTCCTGTAACGTCAAGGAACTGAACGACGCCACGGAGATCAGCGTGGGCAGGCCCCTGTTAAATGTAAATGAGTACATCGTCGATACGGACGGGAACCTGCTGCCGGTGGGGATCATGGGCGAACTGTACGTGGGCGGAGCGGGCGTTTCAAAGGGATATCTGAACAATCCCGAAATGACGGAAAAGAGCTTCATCGAATACCGGGGCGAACGGATCTACAGAACAGGTGATTACGCCCGCTGGACGGAAGAGGGTGATGTGGTCATCCTCGGAAGGATGGATAACCAGGTGAAGCTGAGAGGGCTTCGGATAGAGCTGGGCGAGGTGGAACGGGCCATTCTTTCCTGTGAAGGAGTGCAGAGCGCCGTCGCGATGATCCGGCCCATCAACGGCGTGGATAACCTTTGCGCTTACTACGCCGCGCCGCCCGAATATGATGTGAACAGAGTGCGGACGCACATTTCAAAGATCCTCACCCAATATATGGTCCCGACCGCGCTCATCCGTCTGGACTCCATGCCGCAGACGCCTAACGGCAAGACCGATCTTCGCGCATTGCCTCAGCCCACCCTCAGTCAGGAGACAGCCTATGAGGAGCCGGTCACGGAGGAAGAGAAGCAGTTCTGCGATATTTTCGCCGAGGTGCTCAGCCTTGATAAAGTCGGTGCGGAAAGCAGCTTCTTCGATCTGGGAGGCACATCCCTGTCCGCGACAGGCGTGCTTGTCAAGGCGAATGATCTGGGGCTCCGGGTATCCTATACGGATATTTTCGCGCTTAAGACACCCAGGGCGCTGGCCATGAAGCTGAGCCGCCAGGTAACGGTGGGTTATGAGATCGGCGAATACGATTATTCCTCTATTGATGAGATGCTCGGCAGAAACGAGATCACCGGGCTGAAGGAACAGCCAAACCGCGTCGGAAACCTTCTGCTGACGGGGGCCACCGGATTCCTGGGGATCCACGTCTTAAAATACTTCCTGGATAATTACGGAGGTCATGTGTACTGTCTGCTGCGCAGTTCCGGGGGATGGAGCGCCGAGAAACGACTGAAGACAATGTTGTTCTACTATTTTGAGAACTCTGAGGGTTACTTCCGCGATGATCGGATCACCATTGTGGAGGGCAGCGTCACTTCGCCGGACTGGTTTGATGCGCTGAAGGATGAGCAGATCGATACCGTGATCAACTGCGCGGCTCTGGTCAAGCATTTTTCCAAGTCAAATGACATCGAGGAGGTGAATGTGGGAGGCGTCCGGAATCTGATCGGTTTCTGCAGGGAGCATGACAGCATGCTGGTCCAGATCTCCACCCAGAGCGTGGCCGGAGACCGGGTCGATGACCGTCCCCCTCGGAACGTGGAACTTACCGAACAGAAGCTTTTCATCGGTCAGTCCATAGATAATCAGTATGTCTACAGCAAGTTCCTGGCGGAGCGTTATGTGCTGGAAGCCGTCAGGGAAGGATTGAGGGCAAAGATCATGCGTGTCGGCAATCTGGCTGCCCGGGCGAAGGACGGGGAGTTCCAGGTTAATTCCGTCACCAACGGATTTATGGGAAGACTGCGGGCCTATGTCGCCATCGGAGCTTATCCCTACAGCATGATGAACTATTCTGTTGAAATGGCGCCCATTGACGAGACGGCCGAAGCGATCCTGAAGCTGTGCGGGACACCGGACAGGAATGTGATCTTCCATCCCTTCAATAATCACTATGTGCCCCTGGGCGATATCATCATGGAAATGAGGAGACTGGGATTCGATATCCGCCTGGCGGAGGATGACGAATTTGCGGAGATGCTCTCCAAAGTGCGTGAAGATCCGCAGAAGTCGGTGTATCTGACCACGCTTCTGGCTTACCAGAATGCGGATTCGACCAGACAGGTGGAAATGATACGGACAAACAACGAGTTTACCACCCAGACACTTTACCGCCTTGGCTTCAGCTGGTCGATGACATCACGCAGCTATATGGACAACTTCCTGAACGATCTGGATGGCCTTGATTTCTTCGACGTGTAGGTTTGGAAATGGATTTTACCCGTTCGGGCAGACTGCTCGGATCAAAATATAATGAATACCTGATCCCGACGATCCTCAGTATCCTTTCGGTCCTGCTGAGTTCCTTTGTCGACGGGATCATCGTATCCCGGATCATCGGAGAGGATGCTCTGTCTGCTGTCAATCTTTCCGAACCGGTGGTGCTGGTCATGCAGGCTTTGTTTTTCATATTCGGCATCGGCGGCGCGATCTGCATTTCCACGGCAAGAGGGCAGCATGACGAGAGAAAGGCAAATGCGTTTTTTACTGTTTCATTCATCGGCGTTATCGCGGTTTCCGTGGTCTTTACCGTGGCGGGAGTCCTGCTCATCGATCCTGTAACCGGCATACTCTGCAATGAGCCGAGTCTGGCGGACTCCGTCAGGAGTTATGTCCTGATCAATATCCTGGGGGCGTTCCTGCTGATATTCGTGCCTTATTTGGTTTACATAATTCGGGTGGACGGCATGCCGAAGCTTTCGGCCAATACCCTTCTGATCGCCAATGCCATCAATCTGGTGATGGATATAGTGTATATGGGCGTATTTAAGATGGATATCAAAGGCGCGGCCTTTGCCACTCTGACGGGCTATTTTGTGGGATTCCTGATCGAGGTTTATTTCATGTTTGTCCGGAAGAAGGGGGCTCTCAGACTTGTCCTGCCGACCCGGCATGAGATCGGGTATCTGGGAGAACTGTGTCTCAGCAGCCTGGCCTCCGTCCTGAACACCGTGTTCCTCTTCATAAAGGCGATCTTCCTCAACCGTATCGTGATCGGGACCGGCGGACATGATGCCATAGTGGTTTATACAGTGTGTAATTTCACGCTCCTGATCGTGTCCCTTTTTACGTCCGGCGGCTGTGAGACCATGACGCCCATCATCAGTCTGCTGAACGGCGAAAGGGATCATAAGGGAATGGATTTTGTCCTCCGGAAAACGCTTAGGTTTGAACTGATATCCTGTTCGTCCCTCGTCCTGTTCTTTGAAGCCTTCCCGAAGCAACTTCTGGATCTGTTTTCCGTTAAGACGCCTGAATGCGTGGAAATGGGCATCCCGGCTGTCAGGATCTTTGTCCTGGGCTTTCTCGTGATAGGGATCTGCTCCACTGCCATGAATTATCTGCAGTCCACGGGTCACAAGGTGCTGGCGCTGGTCGTGCCCTTTTTGAGAGGGCTGGTCATCACCGTGCCTTTGGCTTACGGATTGTCCCTGCATTTTGGGGTGACGGGGATCTGGTGGTTCTTCCTCTTGTCCGAACTTATGACCCTTGTCGTCATTTTATTGATATGCTTCGTCCTTTCGAGGATGAGGCCGAATATCTACAGCGGGATACTGCTGCATGAGAAGCAGAGGGATGTAAGGGCTGCGTATGAAGCAAGTCTGAAGCCCGGAAGCCGGGAGGCATCAGAGCTTTCCCAGGGTCTGATCGTTTTCTGTCTGGATAACCGTGTGGATAAGAACTGCGCCAACAGGATGGGCGTTCTTGCGGAGGAGATGGTGGAGAATATCCGAAGGTTCAATGCATCCGGAAAGGATCCCGTGCAGGTGGATCTGATCTGCCGCATAACGGATGATGAAATACTCATGTCCGTCCGCGATAACGGAGCAGATTATGATCCGTCGATCGTGGACGACGACATTGAAGACCTTTCCAATCTAAAGATGATACATGATGTGGCGGATGAGGTAAGCTTCACAAGAGCTCTTGGCATGAACAATGTGCTGGTCGTATGCAGGACGGGGGTAAGCAGCTGATCTGCCATTGCCCGGGAACAGCTCCCGGGGACATGAAAGGATCTCGCCGTCTTTCATCCATATCTTGACATTCATCAGCGTTATGATACAATATCTTGTGTTCACTGTCGGCCATTAGGGGATAGCCTGAAACAGGCGATCAGCAGCGGATGCCGCCCGTGAGGCGGCGTTCAAAACGGGAGAAGGTATATTATGAAGATCATCAAAAGAAGCGGGGCGGAAGCAAAGTTCGACATCGTAAAGATCATCTCGGCCATTCATAAGGCTAATGATACCGTGGATGATTCAAAACAGCTCTCCGACGAGGAGATAGACGATATCGCCGAGATCGTGAAGAGGAACTGCGCCCGCATGAGCAGGGCTGCCGGGGTCGAGGAGATCCAGGA